>OBZK01000074.1_pt1 | contig 127410 bp, 118 predicted proteins | sample 1495511 | NCBI WGS metagenome assembly OBZK01 (sample SAMEA2580233, study PRJEB22360) | human gut metagenome | biome: human gut; feature: human-associated habitat; material: faeces | place: Denmark | collected 2008/2010
CGGCGGTCGGTTGCAGTCACAGCCGCAGTCACAAGCTGAACCGCCATCACTATTGCAGTTGTAATATTCCTGTGCAAAGCCTTGCTCATCCTCTGCAGAGCGGTTATCGTCAAAATCCCGGTCGCATCTGCAGCCACAGTCCTGCCCAGCTTTTGGCTCATCAAATCCACGGTAGGAATCGTAGTCGTCATATTCGCAGTTATCGTCATATCTGTTTCGATACATAGCTATTCCCCTTTCAAGAGCTTTTCTTTCCTTACTCACTTCACTATATGCGCAACCGGGCATTTGTGTTAGTGAAAATGCACACACTTAGGCGATATTCCCAAAACATGACAGTGTTGCTTTGGCGATTTCGTAGCCGTGCTGTAAAATAGCATCATAATCAGATGCTGATACCTTCTCCAGTGTTGTCTTATAATCAGCAACCCGCTGTACCTCAGCCTCCTTCATACTGCTGCGGATCCATGCATCCCTTTGTTCCTCTGACAACGCACAATGCTGCATGATCTCCTTTACTGTTGTACCGATTTTCAGATAGACACCATTGTGATATCTGCGGAAGAAGTCAATAACCTCCTGAGAACGTAAGGATTCCACCTGATCCATATTGATATCCAGCAGGCGTTTGAGATTTTCAATGGAAAAGGAATACTTTCTTGTCTTATGCTCGATGTTGCCGGATGCATTGGAAACAATCAGATAGTTGATATTCCTGTGCAGACAGCCATCCTGCTCAGTGGTGAAAAGCGGGTCAAGCCCCATATTATCATAGACACCGCCATCCCACAGATGCAGTACACGATCCCTCGGCCGGACTGTGATCGTTCCGGTAGCATCCGTCCAGATATACTTGTCTGTTTTCAGCTTGTAGGGACCGATGAGTACCGGAAATCCGGCACTTGCCGCAACAGCATGTGACAATGCAAAGGACGGATGCATGACATAGCTGGAATCCCGTTCCCCCATTCTTGCACTGGAAAAGCGAAAGTCCTTACCCGATTCATAAGCTGTTGTATTGATGGTCCATGCCGGACAGCTTGCAATATCCTGCAGACAGCCCTTCACTGCCCAGCGCTGTTCCATCACCTTCGCCAGAAGATTGACCTTTTTATCCCAGTAATAGGGCTGCAAAAACAGACGAAGCAACGCATGCCACTGAATATCCTTCTGTGTGATACACTTCTTAACAGCAGGTAATACCCGTTCCAGAAACTGTGTATCGCTCGGCCATTGATTGGCATTGCAGGCGTAGATCAGCCCCATACAGATACTGGCACCGGATACTGTTGAAATATGGGAAACCCTGCCCATAAGCCCCTGTTGGGCAAGATATCTCAGCACGCCAAGATGATAAATCGCTGCGCGCATACCACCGCCGGACAATGCCAGTCCGATATGCATTTGTTCTTTTTTCAAAATTTCACCCTTACTAACGTATGCAAAAAAGACGGCTGCAGTACCGCCTGTTTTCGTATGAAGAGATGGATGCTTATGTAATCATCAATATTTCATGCATCCATTATGAAACGCAGTTTTACTTTATCCGTTAAAGCAGTATCTGACTCTGCAGCTTCGCACTGACATGACTGCAAGAACCAGCAAACTCTTTTGAAGCCCGTTAAAGGGCGGATGATCAGGAGCTGCGCAGCGCTTCCTGAATAACGTACAGCGCCCTATCCTCATCCTTTTTATGCACGTAGAGATAATACATGACATCCTGATGTCTTGAATTTTGGGCAATAGCCGGACCTCCATGATGAACTGCCGAAAAATTTTTTGTTTTCAATGTGTAGACGATTCCTGCACCTTGTAGAGCATAACGCGCTTTCGCAAGCCGTTCCATATCATTTGTCAGCATAACTTCTTTTCGATTCCATATAGCAAGCATAGCATATCGCCTCCAATCCTCTTTCCTTCATTATATCCTCTTTTCCCGCCTATGTATATATAAAGGTAATCATAGCTACCGCCGATATTCCTCACCAAAGCTATCTATATTAAAATAAACGTTTCTTTTCCTGTTCGGAATGCAAAAAAGAGATTCCCTGCTCTGCTGCTTTTTCAACAGAACATGGAATCTCCGTTTGTCCTTTTGTTGATCATCATCAACGCCTGTATGCGATCATACCTTATGAGTTTATGATGTAACTGCTTAGATATCCATGTATTTCTGTGCAGCAGTTACTATGGCCATTTTAAAGACCTCTTCCGCATTACATCCGCGGGACAAATCGTTGATTGGTGCATTCAGACCCTGCAGAATCGGTCCGATTGCTTCATATCCGCCCAGACGGGATGCAATTTTATAGCCGATGTTTCCTGCATCAATATTCGGGAAAATGAATGTATTGATATTTCCTGCAACCTTGGAGTCCGGTGCTTTCAGCTTAGCAACCTCCGGAGCAACCGCACAGTCAAACTGTACTTCACCTTCGACTGCGAAATCCAGAGGCATACGCTTTAAGCGGGTAGCCGCTTCATTTACCTTCGCAACGCTGGCACCCTTTGCGGAGCCCAGTGTGGAGTAGGACAGCAATCCGACTCTTGGCTCAATGCCGAACTGACGTACGGTATGAGCAGTCTGCAGAGTGATTTCAACCAGATCATCTGCACTTGGGTCGATATTGATGGAGCAGTCTCCCATAACCAGATTTTCTTCGCCATCCTTCATCAGAATAAAGCAGCTGGAAACGATGGAGTTTCCCGGTCTTGTCTTAATCAGCTGTAATGCAGGACGTACAGTATCTGCTGTTGAGTATGTAGCACCACCTAGCAGACCATCCGCACAACCAAGCTTTACATACATGGTACCAAAGAAGTTTCTGTGCAGACATGCTTCTCTTGCCTGTGCTTCATCCAGCTTACCCTTACGCAGCTCGATCACCTTTGTAACCATCATATCCATGTTCTTGTATTCGATTGGATCCAGTGTTTCAATGCCTTCGATATCCCATCCGTTTGCTGCTGCAGAACCGGCTATTTCCGCACGGTTTCCCAGCAGAACAGGTACTACGATATTTTCCTTATGCAGACGGATTGCTGCTTCCAGAATACGCGGGTCGGAGCCTTCCGTAAATACGATACGTGTTCCCTTCCCCTTGATTTTTTCAATTAATGTATTGATCATAAAAAATCCTCACTTTCCTTGCCATATTTTATTATACACCGACACTTTGCATAAAAAAAGGAAATTTTCACAAATCAATGATTTCACAAGTGAAAATGCAGGATAACAGGTATTCCGGCATTATTTACATATATACAGTGCTTTTTTCCCGATATCTATGAAAGCCTCCTGAATTTATCTGCACTTGAAATTACGCCTCATCGTTTGTTTATAAAAAAGCTTTTTTCACAATGTCGTTCATTCTCCATAAACAAATTCAATGTTCCGTTTGCCGTTCAGATACCGTCAGTGCTTCATCCATACAGTTCTGAAAAAAACACTTGTATTTTCTTTCCTGCTGCTCTATAATCTACCCATAAGCAGAGTAGGTCAGGAAGCGTTAAGTACCATCTGAACGGGGAGTTGTCAGACGGGCGAAAAGTTTATCTTGCGGTTTCCTGGTCGCATCCCGCTGTTGCATGAGAAAACTTTTCATATCTCTTTTCTATATGCAATATCGGAAAGGAGGTATTTTTTTATGAACTTTGCGAAAGAAATCGCCGGGCTTCCCGGTTTGATGAAAACTAGCGCAGAACAGCTGCGCAAGGTTCCCGCACTTACCGGAACCGCCATGCTGACCGCATTGAATGTCGTTGTCGGCACACTGTTCATCCCCATAACACCAACGCTTCGTATTGGATTTTCCAGTATTCCGGCTGCTGTATGCGGCATGTATTACGGGCCGATCTGTACGGGCTTTGCCGGTGTCATTGCAGATACGCTGAAATATATCATTCGACCTGATGGTCCCTACTTCCCGGGGTTTGCTGTCAACGAATTTTTAACCGGAATGATATATGGCTGCTTCTTTTATAAGAAAAAAATCACCCTTCCCAGAGTGATCATTGCCAGAGCCTGCATCACTGTATTTATCAATCTGATTCTGACATCTCTATGGCTGAACATGATGTACCAGAGTCCGCTCTTTACCATGGTGCGGCTGATTAAAAATGTGGTGATGTTTCCTGTGGATGTAGCATTGCTGTATGCAGCGCTCAAGGGCGCAGAAAGAGTACGTAGAACATAGCCTTGCAATATTGAAAAACTACGTTTTGAATGGTAACGTAGTTTTTTTATACTATCCCTTTAAACATTCATATGAAATGTATTTCTCTAAATCAAGTCTGAAAAAACGAAATGCAGACACATGATAGAAATGGGTTTTATCCCAGTTTCCTATCTTTTACTGTCTGTATTTTTTCCCTGGATATATGGCAATATCCGCCTGGATTTTTTTTGAGATATTCCTGATGATACTCCTCCGCAGAACAGAAGCTCGTCAATGGCTTCATTTCTACAACAATCGGTTCCTCATAACATTTTGCCAGCTCCTGCAGGGAAGCCTCGATAACCGGCTGATCTGCTTCATCCACATAGTAAATACCTGTTCGATATTGTTCCCCGATATCATTTCCCTGACGATGATAGCTGGTCGGATCAATGACATCATAGTATAAGGATAACAGGAAGCGCAATGTAATCACGGATGCATCATATTGAATATGCAGGGCTTCTGCATACCCGGTAGTACCGCCGCAAACCATTTCGTAGGTTGGGTTTTCCACATGTCCGTTCGCATAGCCGACCTCTGTTGCCACGATACCTTGCAGCTGTTCAAAATATGCCTGCATTCCCCAGAAGCAGCCGCCTGCCAGATAGATTTCTTTCATTTTCACACCTCCGATACAGCTTTGTGAAAGCTCAATTCATATGCGCAGTCACACGCATTCCTGCAGATAGGTTAATAATTATAGTTTATCATATTCCAGCCGCATTCATTAAAAAAAGTTAAAACAGCAGGTCACTTGAAAACAATCCGTGCATAAAGTATATGGCTATTTTAAAATAAGATGACAACACTGCTCATTCAAAAACCTGTTCACAGCCGCCTTTGTGGGTATGGATGTCTGTCCTCCCAGAGTCTGCACAGAAATCGCACTGGTTGCGGAAGCAATTATCAATGCATCCTGCAGCGGATAGCTCTTATGAATACAGTATGTAAACGCGCCATGGAAGATATCGCCGGCTCCGGTCGTATCCACTGCCGATACGTTGAAGGCCTCTATATGGTGTATCCCCTGCGTATCCTCATACAATAATCCCTGATCTCCCAGAGTTACAACGATATATCCCGCATTCAGTGCATGCAGGGCATCAAAGGTCTGTCTCCAGCTGTTTTCATCCTGTATGGACACCTCGATATTGCTGAACTGTCTTGCATAATCCTGAGAACAGACGAGATAGGTCACCTTTTGGGCAAGTACGCTTGTTTCCTCGTGAAAGGTTCCGGCATCCATTATACTGTCAATATCCGGATAACGGCTGAGTGCCTCCAATGACGCCTGCAGCTCATGACCGTCCAGTAAGAGAATTTCTGCCTGCTCTGGGTAATGGAACTCCAGCTTTCGCTGTATACCGGGACAGTTGAATATGGTGCGATACCCGTTAAAGGAATTGGCGATAATAGCACTTACCGGTGTTGAAAAGCTTTCATCCTCCATAAGGTATGCTGTATCAACCCCTGCTTCCTTTAAAACTCTTCGGATTTCCGCACCGTAGAAATCTTTGCCACATCTGGAAATCAATACGGTTTCTGCATTCCATAGGGCACATAAATATGCCGCATTTGCCGCTGGTGCGCCAATACAGGAGAATGGCTCCATAATCCGATATTTCTGATTTTCTATCAATGGCTCCTGTATGGGAAATGTTAAATCATAGGCACACTGACCAATACATATGATACTCATGGCTGTATCCTCCTTCTAACAATACCTCATTGTAATGCTATAACCATGATATCATAATCATGCCGCTTTACAAGTACAGCGGGTTGAATTGCCATTCATCTTTATGAGGAAAAAGGTATTTCCCTGATAAGATTTATCATTTGAAAAAACACCTGCGTTTTTTTCATGAACGCAAGGTGTTTAAGTCTTTATGAGTCAAAGGATGCGATGACCTTTAAAAAGGCTTCTCCGTACTTATCATATTTCACTTCACCGACACCGCTGACTCCCAGCATTTCTTCTCTTGAATGCGGTGCTTTCGCACACATATCATGCAGTGTCTTATCGGAGAAAACCATGTACGGAGGAACATGGGCTTTTCGTGCCAGCTGGGAACGGCAGATTCTCAGCAATTCAAACAGCCGGTTATCGCCACTATCTGTCTGTACCACAGGGGTCTGCACCTGCTTCTCCTTGACAATTTTCATCATCAGCGGTCCATCTGTAGGAAGCAGCTCCTCCTGATGAATCGACAGTACCGAATAGCCGTCCTCACTCTGTTTCAGGATACCCTGAAATTGCAGATGCTGAAGGATTTCATAAAGATGATTGCGTGAGCTGTCCTTCAACGAACCATAAGCCGGATTTCTATCCAGATGATAGCTTTTGATTTTGGCGTTCGCACTGCCCTTAACAATATCTACAATCATCGTTTTCCCGAAGCGTTCTCCGCTGTGACGGATACATTCCACAAGACGGGATGCTTCCATACGGATATCACATTCCTCATATTGTGTCAGACAGTTTGAGCAGCTGCCGCAGAAGCCATCACTTTCCTCACCGAAGTATTTTAACATGTAATGACGAAGACAGCTGGGAATCGTACAATAGAAGGTCATGGATTTCAACCGTTCCTTTTCCTTTTGCTGCAGCTCCATGCGAACAGCCTCTTCCATATCCTCATGACCGCTTCCCTGTTCAATCAAAAACTGATTCAAACGGACATCCTTGCCGCTGTACAGCAAGATACAATCAGCCTGTTCCCCGTCACGCCCGGCTCTTCCCGCCTCCTGATAATAGCTTTCCATATTTTTAGGCATATTGAAATGAACGACAAACCGCACATTGGATTTATCAATCCCCATTCCAAACGCATTGGTAGCGACCATGATGGTTTTTCTGTCATAGATGAAATCATCCTGATTATTCATACGCTCTGCATCGCTCAAACCGGCATGATAGCGTGTTGCCGCAAAGCCATCGGCGCATAGTCGATCACAGACCTCCTCCACTGTTTTTCTTGACAGACAGTAGACAATGCCCGCATCCTCCGTATGCTGTTTTACATAATGCAGAAGTGCCTGGTATTTATCCTTCGGCTTTTCCACAGCAAAGTACAAATTCTTACGATCAAAGCCTGTCGTTATAGTATAAGGATCCTTCATATCCAGCAGCTGAAGAATATCTTCCTTTACCTGTGTGGTTGCCGTTGCAGTAAATGCAGAAACAATCGGTCGCTGCGGCATTTCCTTTAAGAATTCCCGAATATGTAAATAATGCGGTCGAAAATCCTGCCCCCACTGGCTGACACAGTGCGCCTCATCCACACATACCATGGAGATTTTCATCTCTTTTGCAAAGCTTAAAAATTCATCGCTCATCAGTCTTTCCGGAGCTACATATATGATCTTATAGGTATATCCGCGTGCAAGAGAAAGTGCCTTGTGATACTGGGCATAGGATAGGGAGCTGTTTAAATACGCTGCACGAATACCAGCTTCGTTTAAGGTTCCCACCTGATCCTTCATCAGAGAAATCAAAGGAGAGATAACCAGTGTGATTCCCTCCAGCATCATGGCCGGAACCTGATAGCAGATAGATTTACCTGCCCCGGTTGGCATGATTCCCAACACATCATGGCGCTCCAGAATATTTGTTATCAGCTCCTGCTGACCTTCCCGAAAGCTTTCATAACCGAAATATTTTTTTAAAACCTCATAATCCTTCATCATTTCACATCCCCACAGCTCGTCCTGTTTATTTAACCAACAGTCTGCTGCCTATTATAGTAACATTAAGTTACGTAATAATTCAATGAATACAGCTCTCCATTTATATAACTGATCGTATACTCTAAAGGAATCTCTCTATCGTCATAGGATATATTTTCCATAACGAGTGCTGTTGCCTCATCCTCCTGAAAAAGCTGCTGTGCATAAGCTCCATATAGTTTCTGTGTGAGAACCTTTTGACAAACGTGATGTATATGTAATTGATAATTCCTCTTCAATATCTCATAAAGCGATTGCTCCTCAAAGGTAATCTGCAGCAGATTTGGAAACATAAACGCATTGAGATGTGCCTTCTCAATCAAAATCGGCGTATCATTAGCATAACGTAGTCGAATGATGATATATACAAAGTCCCCTTCCTTCATATGCAGTTTTTTTGCGATTTTCTCATCTGCCTTTTCCATTGCAATTTTCAATAGATCTGACCGTGTACGATAGCCTGCCATCTGCATGGTTTCTTTCCAGCCATGTATGGTCTGCATGTTTTTCTCAATGCTGAACGTACTTACAAAAGTTCCCTTTCCTTTTTTCTTATGCAAAATACCTTTTGTTTGCAATATGTCAAATGCCTTTCTTACCGTCATACGACTTGTATGAAATTTCTCACAGAAGTCCTCCTCACTCGGTATCATCATTCCCTCTGCATAAATTCCATCTTCAATGTTATTCATAATATACTGCTCAATTTGTCGATAGATTGGTATTTTATTCTCCATACGTTCATCTCCTGTTAATGTACAGACATTCTAACATAACATTTGCACAATTTCCATTCTTTGGAAGAACAGATACAAACAACCCTGCATTCGTTCCATTAAGGAGCTTTTGTGTAGGGTTGTTCATGTATGTTACAGAATATCTACTCAGGCAACAATCAGCAGCTCACTTAAACCACCAACAATTGCAATCAGAATGAAAATGATGAAAACCGTCGTAATCTTCATGTTCTTTTTATCCAGCAGAATCCAAGCCAATAGTGTCAGTCCCAATGGAAGCAGTCCCGGCATAATACTGTCGAGAATCCCCTGCAGACTGAATAGCATATCTCCACTGCGATAGGACCAGCCGGATACCGCACTGACATACTGGGCCGATATAGCACCAACCACAATCAGACCTACTATATTTGCCGCTCTTGTGATGATATCCTTACGTCCGCCGACAAACAGCACATCAGCAGCATTGATACCAAGCTTATAGCCTCTTGAAAATAATAGCCAGGTTCCGGGAATGATAATGCCGAGCCAGGCAACACAGTAGAACAGCGGTCCGGCAATACTGCCTGTGGATGCAGATAATCCCATGGCAATCGAACATAAAATAGGGCGCAGGGTTCCACCTATTAAGGAATCTCCCATACCGGCAAAGGGTCCCATCAATGCTGTTTTCGTACTTTGAATCAATTCATCCGGTATTTCCTCACCTTCAGCACGCTTTTCCTCCATTCCCAAAATCACGCCTGGAATAATAGAGCCGAAAGCTTCCTCCGTATTGAAAAACTGAGTATGTCTGTCCAACAGCTTCTGCTGTTCTTCCTTGGAATCATATAGCTTCTCGGATACAAGACCAAACATGCGGACAAATGCCGGAGCCATCATTCGTTCCATATTCTGACAGCCCAATGCAAATGTTATCCAGTTCACATAACATTTTCGTACATCTTTCTTTGATAAAATTGTCATACTTTTCACCTTCCCTAAGACTGTTTCACGCAGCGCAGATAGTCAAGATATGCAATAAATGCTGCCAGCACCGTGATTGCCACAATCGGCATTTTCAATACTGCCATCATAATGAACCCAACGAGAACATACAGTAATTCGATATTCTTTTTTAAAGTGAATTTAATCAACAATGCAAAGCCAACCGCCGGCAGAATACCACCAAGCACCTGGAATATAACACCCAGCTGATCAGGGATCAACGCAATCATTTTTGGAACATAATCTGCCCCGAAATAGCAGGCAAGGAAAATTGGAATAAAGCGGACGACAAATTGTGAAATATTGGAATAGATCGGAATTCTTGTTGCCTGCTTCAGCTTACCTTCCTCGATCCAGCGATCCTGTAAATGGACAAAGACTGCATTAAAGGTCGCCACACTATATACAGCCGCTACACCAAGAAGACTCAGCGGTACAGAGATTCCTACTGCATATTCCGGAGATGCATTGGATACCAGCGCCAGCGGTATACCTATATAGGATGCAAAATTCACATCTCCCGGCACCGACATTCCCGGCGTTACCAGTCCCACATAAAGCGCCTGTATTGCTGCTCCAATTAAAACACCATTCTTAACATCCCCCAAAATCAGACCTATCAGAGCCCCTGCAACAATCGGGCGGCCAATCATATTCCATCCGCCAACTGTCCCCAACAGAAAGGTTCCATAAATGGAGCCCAGATACCCAAGTAACGCGATTAGTAAAGCTTGTAGTAAAGTCATAGTCCTATTCTCCTTTCACTAAAATGCTTCTTTCCATTCCATTTCTTTTTCACCCGGGACCTGTTGGAAATAAACACGTATTCCCATGGCATGCAGTTCTTCACACGCAGCCGCTTCACTATCCAGCAGATAAGAAAAGTAAGTAGCCTTTTTCGTTCCCTTTCGATTGCTCATCGGCCCGATATTCAAAGCCTTTGGCAGCACGGTACAGTTCTTCTGAAGCTTTAAAGCAATTATCGGATCCTTTACCAAAACCAGTGTACGCTCACTACTCTCCTCCGCCTGTTCAATCAAAGCAATCGCCGATTGCGCAGATGCCACATCCAGATGTACATTCGGAGGTACAGACATCTTGTAAATATTGCTCATGACCGGATTGGATGCAGTGAATGCATCAACCAAAATAATATAATCAATTTTGTAATCATTCAGAACCTTTACGATACATTGTCCGTGAATCAAGCGGTCATCACACCGTAATACAGTAATTCCCATACTTCATTTCTCCTTTCAAAAGATTAGATGATATCACTTTGTTCAATCCAGCGATAATCGGTTTTGCTCACTGCCTGCAAACTGTCTCTCATAGCTTCCAGCGATATACTTTCCCGTTTTACTGCAAAATCCAGTAACAGCGGCAAATTGACACCACACACAACATGACAGCCGGTCTGAGCACTTAGCACACTTGCCGCATGGAAGGGGGTAGCACCAAACAGATCCGTAAAAATCACAAGCTCCTCTCCCTCCATGGCAGCGGCAGCTTTTTGAAGACGCTCAATCAGTATCTCCAGACCATCTCCTTCCCGCAATGAAACTGCTAACAGATTTTCCTGTTTACCGGCAATCATTTCAACAGCCTCCAGCAAACCATTCGCCAGCCCGGCGTGTGTGGCTATAATTCCTCCTATCATAAATCCTCCTTTCTGTTCGTTATTCTTTCTCTATTTCCTTTAGTAATGTATCCAGTCGTCTTAGTCCTTCCTGTAACAGCGGTCTTGGACAGGCAAAGTTCAAACGCTCATATGCAGCGCAGGAAGAACTGAATTCTGCACCATGATTCAAAATCAAACCTGCTTCATTCAGCAGCCTTTCATGTATATCGGTATGGAATTTCATCCAGTAAAAATATGTTCCCTGCGGCTGAAATGCAACTATCTGATCAGCATGACGCTTCACGAAGGCAGTTATAAGGTTTCTGTTGTCCTTCAGGTATGTAAGCAGCGCCTGCTGCCAGTCATTGGATTTCAAATACGCTGCCTTCACCGCCTCCATGGCAAAGATATTGATACTGCTGATTCCAATGAGTGAACAATAATCTTTTAGCTTTTTTTTCATTGATTCGTTTTTCACAAGAATTGCAGATACTTTCAAGCCTGCAAGATTGAAGGATTTGGTCGGTGATACGCAGGCAATCGTATGCTGCCGTGCGTAGGTGCTTACCTTCATAATCGGTATAAATCTTGCTTCATAAACAAAATCACTATGAATTTCATCTGAGATGATGAGCAAATGATATTTCTCACAGACTTCGGAAAGCCGCTTCAATTCCTCATATCCGAAAACACGTCCGCTGGGATTATGCGGATTGCACAGGATCAAGGCCTTTACAGTATCATCTTTTTTCAATCGATTTTCCAACTGTTCGAAATCAATTTCATACTGTTGATCATGTACACACATATCCACTGGTATCACCCTTCTGTCGCTGTTTTCCACACACGTTACAAACGGGTGATAGCAAGGCATCAGCAATAGAATACCGTCCTTCGGATTTGTAAACAGATGTATGGCAGCGGCAATGGAATACATGACACCGGTGGATAACATAACATCATCTGCGGTTATATCATAAGCATATTGTTTTTGAAAGCGTTCTGCGAACACTTCATAGTACAGTCTGCCTCGATCACTATAGCCGTAAATAGGGTGAGAAGCACGTTTCATCAATGCTTCTTTTATTTCATCCGAGGCAGGCAGATCCATGTCTGCCAGCCACATAGGCAGAAGATCATCGCGTTGCAGTTTATCCTGATAACGATCCCATTTTGTAGACTCTGTATGTCTTCTATCTATCAGCTCATCAAATGTATACATATCATCATCTCTCTCATTTTTTCATTTGATCAATCAAATAAGCTGTGGTTTTCATAGGATTCGTTATGGCACTGCCCATTGTAACCATATCAGCTCCTGCCGCCCATACATCACGAAGCTGTTTACTATCCCATATTTTACCCTCTCCATTCACCAGACAGCTCGTCCTGCTTTTCAATTCGCGAATCAGCTGAATATCCGGTCCGCCCAGGTTGTTATGCATCGTATCTCTTGTATAGCCGCTTAATGTAGAGGAAAGGATGTCAAATCCTGCTTTTTCACAGATGATGCCTTCCTCAACCGTAGCCAGATCCGCCATCAATACGATATCGGGATATGCGGCTTTCAATCTTTGTACAAGCTCAGTTAATTCTTTCTCATTTCTACCCCGCAAGGTACCATCCAGTGCGACGACATCACATCCTGCCTCAATAACAGCTACAGCTGATTCATAATTCGGTGTGATAAAGACACTGTCATAAAAATCCGTGTCCGCTGATGGCATGACTTTATTGATTCCTATCAGCGGTGCATCTGTAAGTGCACGTATGGCTCTTACATTTTCAGGCCAGCATGCCCGGATCCCTTTGGCTCCGCCTGCCAGCACACATTTTGCCATCGTGACCATATTTTCTGTGCCATACAATGGATTATCTTCGTATGCCTGACAGGAAACGATTAGTTGTCCCTTCAGGCGCTGTAGAATTTCCCGTTTTGTCATAGGCGCGCCTTTTTATACATTCTTGTATATTTCTCGAAATATTCATCATTGACATGCTCAGTGCCTTCGCTATTCAAGCTTACAAATACAGGTGGTGTTACTCCTTTTTCTTTTATATAATAGGCACACTGAACACTGATTGCCTGTGCGATAAAGGTATTGGCCATAGATGAAGTCGGGCACACCGCAGCAGCTACCCCCTCCATCTGTACTGCACAATCTCCGGGCACACCACAGTTATCAATCACGATATCTGCAATATCCATCAGCATTTTTCCACTTTCATGACGGGATGTGATAGATCCCCATTCCATCTTAAATACCGGTTTGGATTTCCATCTTAAATACTGGATTTCTGATTTTCACTTTTTCTCCGCTCTCATCCTTAATACGATATGCTAGTTTCGCTTTGTAATCACCTTCCGTATTGAATATTGAAATTCCATCTCCCATTCCAGTTACTTCCCATTTTAAATATTAAGTTTAGAATTCGTCTTTTATGTTACATCTCATCTTAAATACTGAACAATATTACATAAGTACTATATAATATGTAGAAACACCACAATCATTATTATAATTTACGGTTATAATACTTTTTTCTTCTATAATAATTATATATGTCAAAAAAATATAATTTTCTTCGACAGTTTATGACAGAAAAAATACGCCCACTTTTATGGACGTACCTTTTCAACTCTTTTTCTTTCTTGTGAAGTAAGTCGGTTCACATAGACAGGTTGCTTCCTGCCTTATTCTTCTGGCCTGCATTGTTACTTCATTTCTGCTGTCTTTAAATGTAACTTTGTATCCCGATTTTACTTTCTCAATCGTGAAGTTTGGTTCAAATGAATCAAGATACCTGTCAATATCTACTTTCTCAATATGCTTTTCACAACTACACCTAGCTCCATCTAAAAACTTATCTGCAATAATGTTGACCACCCTTCCACATTTTGAGTGATACAGCGGCACCTTTTCTCCAGCCCCATGATATTCCCCAGCAAGAACGTACTCATCTCCCACTAATTCCGAAACTTTCTTTTCGAAATTCGCTTTTTCTTCAGCTCGTCTTCTACGGCTATCGCATTCAGCGCACTCTTCTTTTTTCAGTACGCTGGCCATCTTTTCAAACTCGCAGCCACATGGCTTGTGTTTCCCTTTTACAATGGTTACGCCCGTAATTTCCTTTCTATACCATGAATAGATTTCATAACTATCTGGAATCTGGTATTTTTCTCTCAATTCTTCTTCTGTTAATGATTGAGCACACCGACAACGCCACCCATGACGAATACGATGCTCTTGTACACTGTATTCCTTTCCACATGGGAGATGTGTTAGTTTAAGGGTTACCCCTCCTTTTTCGTCTATATCCCACCCTCTTATCAGATAGTCTTCTCCAATTCCGTACTTTTTTCTAAGTGTTTCTTCTGTATATCCAGCGCGGCACTTGTGCTTTATTCCTTTTTTGAAAGCAAGTGCATTGCGTTCTAAAATGCAACCACATGTTTTATGTTTGACCGTTATTCGAATATCTCCACCTTTCGTTTTCCTCCACGATAAAACATCAAATTCATCGCTGATTTGATAATGTTCAATCAAATATTTTTTCGTATACGTTTTCTTTTTTATTACCACTCCACTCTTAGTCTTTTTCATTTTTTTGTCACACACACAACCAAGTTTATAATGATAATTAGTAGACCAAAACACCTTATCATATTCTCGGCCGCATGGAATATGTTTCAAAATAAGATGAATTCTTTTCCTTGCATCCCTGTACCCCGACATGATCTCCCAATCCGGGTCGTCGATTGAATACCTTTCGTCAATCATTTCTTGTGTGAGTTTCAGGCGCTCGCACCTGCACTGGCAACCTTTATCGAAAAAATACTTACCCTTATCTGAAATTTCTCCACATGGATTATGTTTTACCGTTACAAGTATTCTTCCAGACTCATCATGTTTTCTACCTAGAATTGTATAATCGTCTCCGATTCCCCAATCTTTTTTCAATTCTTCATCGCTTCTCTCTCTTTCGCATTTACATCGACTTCCCCCGTATAAGATTTCATTTGCGCTATAAGGAAGAACCGCCCCACATTTGTCATGCCGGATGCAATCTTTTTCATTGATGTCTTCAATATTTCTAACAAAGACGTATCCGTTTATTTTCGAAATAATATTTTGTGGAACATTCTCTTTAAGCTCACAATCAGGGCAGGAACGCCCAAGCTCAAGCATATATCGTGTAGTAAAAAATTCCAGCCCACACCGGTTACACTTCGCCAGGACAACCGGACCAAATTCCATCAGTAACGTGCATTCATCAATATGCTCATTCTCTAATCTAATTGGATGTTCAGAACTTTCTACGGCACAAGCCCACTTTTTATAAAAGTGCTCCGCTTCAGCATATGATCCTTCATCTGAATCCAGCTTCGTCCCAAGTGAATAATATCCATTATAAAACTCTGCACGATGCAGGTTACATTTATGTTTTTTGCATACCGTCACATCCCGTCCGCAGTGCCATGTTCGGATATAAGGTTCTCTTCCAGCTGCCCGGTCTTCTTTCATGCATTCTGGGCATAATTTGGGGAAATGCGCCGACCTACTAGGCGTATCGTAAAGCGGGACCCCACGGTTATATAGAATTGAAAGTACTTTTTTTCCAACATACAATGGCAATGTTTTATCATAATTTAAAGTCACTGTACTATGTCTAAATAAAATATCTAGTATTTCAGGAAAACGCTCCCATTCTCTGCTCACCCAAAACATTCCCGAAATATTGAAAGATTGAATCAACTCAGGGGTTCCATTCGGATCCATAAAGAAATACTGTCTGAAGCGCCTAACGCTTACGTGCATTGCTTTCCTTAATCGGAAAAACCAACCATACAGTAATTCGTCTTCATATGGTGGAAAATAAATCGGTAATTTAATCATGAATCATCACTCCTTTTCAATACTCTGTATTTTCCTTTCTCTACCTCTTCCAAATGTCCAGACTTTTTCAGATACCTGACACTCGTAAAGAAATTGCCCTGTGTTACCCCTGCCTTTAAATAGTCCTTATTTGAAAGAAAATATCCGTTTTCATCACAATGGTCCCTGATGTATATAAACACCTTTGCTTTTTCACTAATTACTGGTTTGATCCTATTCTTTCTTAAAAAGAATTCTGGTTCATCATATCTTGTCAGCTCCTGTAGCGCCCATGCACACCGCATGGTTTTCTTTTCCCCAGATGGCAGCGTTACGATTATATCCGGAGATGCATCGTCAATCTCGTATCCTGTCAGATTGCAATTCTCCTCTAACAATCCCATTACCTTTTCAAAGCCGATATTCTTTTGACAGAATGGGCATCTCTGACCTTCTGTGAAATTCCGTGCCCGCATTCTAAATTTAAAACCACATGTTTCGTGGCGGGCTTCAAAATAATCTACTGAAGAAACAGGCCGGCTTAATAAGGTGTATTCGTCTCTTACCATACTATTGAACTGCTGAGTAAACTTATTTTCATAGGATTCGCAGACTCTGCAATATCTCCTCATCATAAAATCAGTTCTACAGATATTAAATTCCTTTTGACAGTTTTTATGTTTTATAGAAAGAGTTGTCTTCCCTTTTTCAGTTTTAAAACCTGTTACCTTAAATTCATCATCATCAAATTCCTCCTGATAGTCTTGTAATGTTGGAAGCGATTCGCACATGCAACTGATTCTGCTCCATCTGAACTTATGGTATCCTCCTGATAATCTTCTTCCACATTTTTTATGCTTAACAAATCTGCCATCCATCTCATACTCATCCTGCGTCTTCGATCTAATGTTGATAATCTGTTGCTTTGTAAGAGTCTTCTCACATTCCGGACACACTCCGAATGTTTCATGAACAAATGGATGTGCTACGAAACTTTTACCACACATCTGACAATTTCCTTCTGTAAGATATTTATAGCCTTCTTCCGATACTGGAAGTTGTTTCATGGCCGCTTCAAGTCCCTGCTTTTTTGAAATGCGGGATGCCTGGAAATTTATAATACTTTTATTCCCCCATTTTTCAATGCTGGTATATATAGGATTTTTGTACATTTTATAGATAAGTTCGCTATAATCATCCCCTTCTGCAGATACCTCCTCAGAAGCATCTATTGTTTCATCAGCATCTAACATCCCAAGTTTTAATCCTGGAATAACTCTAAGCTTGCATCCGTGTCTGCAGCACGTATGTACTTCATCCAGCTGATGCCAAACTCTGTAATATGGCAATCTGCCGTCGTTCATATCATCTTTCACACAATCCGGACAATACTTAAGTCCTGTGGTAGTATGAAACCAATGTATATCTCCGCCGTACAAAAAACGATGAACTATCTTTGCCTGCGTTCCCTCTGTCAAAAAAGGGAACAACGCAAAATACAGTGTATTCTGTCTCATAATCTTTAATGGATTCACATACTTGATATTAAACATATTTGCAACCGTATCTGCAGAATGCTCCCATTTAAACGAAGGCATAAACCATTTCAAGAATTTCTCAATACTCATTCTGTTGAGATTTGCAAGTTCAATCATCCACCCAAGCATATGTTCATCTGGATATGGCGCTCTAAAAACTGGAATCATCTTTTTTTCCTCCCAATAATGACAGGCAGATTTCATCATAGTTCTGTTCCACCTGTTTCTTCGTTTCAACTTTTCTTTTTGACGCAACAGCCTCCAAGCGTTCTCTGACCGTTTGCTTCATTTTGATATTACTCATGTCTTTAAAACCATCCTTATGCTTCTCGCAATACGTAAAAGCACTTTCAATCTGTTTTACAGTATATTGGTCACCGAACATCTCCTGAATTGATGTTTTGACCATGTAGAGCTTATCCGTATGGTCATATCCCCTCTCAATATCTGATTCGATCAATGCTCTAGTAATCGATTCTTCGATGACTCTCTGGTCTTTTCTGATTGAATCTTCAAATGCTTCCTGCTCCTCATGGTATCCTTTAGCTGCTTCAATAGATGTTACCGTAAACAGTTCTTTCATTCTTGTCAGCTTTGCCTTCGAAATCTTTTTAATCAAGCTTTCGTTCAGCACAAACTTTTCTTTTTTTCTTTCCGAAAATACGCATTCTCTCTGTAAAGAAATGAGCAAAATTGATACCATATCAATACTTCCCAACGTTTCCGCATAGATCAGATCAAGATACTTCTTCGTAAGTTTTTTCTGAAACTGAGGAAGCATGTACTTCCACATCTTCTGGATTGCACCTTTGACAACAAGCTCATCTCTGGTGATTTCGTTCATGTCAATTGTGTCGCCAAGAAGTCTTCGTTCAACACGGAAGTTACTTGCAATGGCTTCCTTAATATCGTCATTCGAAGTGCAAAAAAGAAAGATCCCCGTTTCCTGAACGATATTGATGATGTTCTGAAAGCTTTTTTTAGACGTCTTTGAAAAAACAAAAAACTCTGCTTCCTCAATGATCCAGCAGCCAATATGGAACAATTCAATATACTCACAGATTTTCTGCGTCATTTGCCCAATGTTTGATTTTATGGCTTTTAACTCACTAAAAAATAATCCTCCCGAATCCATAATATGGTCTAATCTTTTGCCGAATTCCAGGAACATAGCTGTAATGTTTGAATCTGCAAATGCAGTTGTGCGCATAACAGGAATTTGTGTGTACTCATATTCACCGAATACATGCCTGATTGCCTTAGGATATCGGTCTAATGTGATATTAATAGCTGTCGATTTTCCGGTTCCTGGAACTCCAATAATCGAACATCCAAGTGTAGTCGAATTATCATATCCAGATGCAAAGACCTTGGTATTATCCGGTCCTCGTCCATGTTCGGAAACTGCATATTTTCTATTTGTGTAACAAGTCACAATGCCCTGATAAATTGTTTCGTTAATTACACTCTGTTTAGACAGTGGAATGCGGAGATTCCTAAGTCCAAATGCCTTTAATCCCGGATTAGTATCCGGATCTTCAAGCGATGCAGGAATGAAAATCCCTCTGTTATATGCATCTCTTCCCGTAAGAGGAAGTGGGAGCGCCGCAATATTGGGATTATCAGGGCAACCGCTTACCTTGATGTATTCTGCCGGGACAATATCATGCGCTTCAAAATCAGCATTCATATATTGAAGTTCTGGATCAGTATATTCAATGCCGAACTCTTTTAAGTAGTCCATTCCATCTTCTCCTTTACAAAAGCGCTGCGAGATCGATATCTTCCATCTCATCATCGTTTTCATCTACCGTTTCGATAAGATCCTTTTCATCCAAATCGATATCGATATATTCTTCTCTTTCCATGCGCTGCTCTTCTTCGGTGATATTTAACGTCGACAGTCTTTCCTGTTTACGTTTTTCCTGCTGCTCAGCCAATCGATTCTTGCGGATCTTTTCTGCCGTTTTAGTCTTGTTTTTTCCAAGTTGTTCCTGTTCCTTTTTAGCCTGTCCCATGAGTTCTTTTCTTCTGGCATGTGAAGCAAGATGCTCACCTAATGCATTTTCTTTATTTTTATCACTTAGTGCTTTCTTATCTTCGAACCACATATTATATTCGAACCAGGTCATATTACGAAATGACTTTACGCCCTCGTCTTCAGCCATAGGAATCTGATAGATTTCACCATTAATCTTGATCCACACACAATCTACACTTCTTGGGTCATAACGAACCTCGTATGGAATTTTATCTTGTTTATGAAAGTGGTTGTAAGTTAACATGTTGGTAAACGCACGTTCTTTCGAAATATAGCGTAACCTTTTAATCGTGATGCCTCGAAGATTAACCGATGCATGCATCCCATCTGTACAAGTCTGAAGAAGGGACCACAACAGCCTCTGTTTTTGTGCATCTGTTACCCAGATTGGATTTCCATCGAAACCAATGCCAAACTGCCAAAGTTTATACGGCAAAGCAATGATTTCCTCTCGCACCATCTCTTTGGTAGTTACCAGCGCTTCTCTTTCCTTTTGATTGAATTCAATGATAAAATCCTCGATGTCTCTTTTGATATCTTCCAACATCATGCAGGCTTCTTCGTAATGCTTGGACTGGTATTCATGATAAATAACACCATATCCGCGTCCCAGATTCTGCAATTTCTTCTGGTAAACCAGAAAACTGTTTTCTACGAGACCTTTCATTGATCCCATTGCTGGAGGAGCAATTGTTTCATCAATCTCTGTTTCATTTGTCATACGACGTATTCCTTTTGAAACCCATTCAGATCCCTGATCAACTCTGATAGAGTCTGGAATAAAGCCACCAGGCGTTAAAACATCACCATTTTTATTTGTTAACTGATGTTGTTTGAAAAAAATGTTTGCAAATAAACTTGTTGCTCCTAAAAAGCTATTGTTTTCAAATCCAACATAATAACCAACAATGCAGCAGGAATACACATCAATAGCGAAATACACCACTGGTTTTCCTACTGATTTTCTTCTGTCTTTTTCCGAGTTTACAACCACGATCAGCTCACATGCATCAATTTCAATGATGCTGCCCGGATGCGTACATCCATCCTGGGCACGACCGAATCTGATACGGTCGGAGTTTCTGAGCTCCCTTGTCCCCTTAAAGAAAGCTTCTACACTCATTGGTGCAATCTTAGTTTCGATGAACCCACGGAAAACCCTCAATGAAGGTGCTTCTTTTGAAACTTCAACAAATTCTGCACGACCATCTTCATCTCTTTGAACTCGTCCATAGCGGTATGTAAGCATATCGTCATAAGCTTCCCTTACAGATGTAAACAAACCTTTTTTAAGCTGCTTGTATGCGTAAAGCATATTACGTGTATCATTATCCATCTCTTCTTCATCGCACAGGTATCTGTTTTCTCTTCTATTACCTCTGCTGAGGTTTTCGCGTCTTCTTCCATCCACTAAGCTGTAAATGTTACGGCCAGACTGGATATATTGGCGCAGGGCTTTGAATGCCGTTGATCTTGAACAGTTAAATTCAGAACAGTACTTTCCAATATCCAATCCACTCCTCTTTGTCTGGATCAAAGTATAGTCATGATTGATACTATCCAGCATTTCTTCAATACATCTTCTTTTATTTTGCATTGTTTCCCATTGTTCTTCTGTTACAGATACTTCCTTTGGTCCAAAGGTATCTGCAATTTCAAAAACTCTTTTAGGATCAATATCTGCGAACAACTCCATTGCTGCCGAAATAGCATTTAATTTACTCCCTTCCACTTCAACCAAATCGACCAAACCACCGTTGATTGAAAGAATTCTATAAGTGGTTCCCTCGAAGCAGATTGTTTTGCCGGGTTCCAATACAATTTTTTGTGCCATTATCTGTTACCTCCTTATAAAGTCTTCTGATTTCTTCTTCATTTTCTTTTGCGACTTTCGTAAAATGGATTTTTTGGGTGAGATCCACCGCCACATGATGGTGTGCGATGAGATATCTATACATATGGTCGATTGTGCTGACATTCTGTTGGTTATAGCATTTCAAACAGGCTCGGATATTTGCCGCCTCCATAACGTTGAGTTCATCTCCGTATACAATAGACCACTCAACCCCAAGCAGCTCCCAATAATCACGCTCTAATTTCTGGCGTCTTACAAGTGCTCTCCATTTCCCTTTGTCCTTATAACGTTCCTTATCAAAGATCTTTTTACTAGACTTAACCGAAAAAGCTTTGATTGTGCCATCTTCATAGAAAACAACAAAATCTGTTGTAAGAATGTTAGTTGGAATTCGGAATCCGTTCTTGGCAGCTGCTTTAGCTACAAGCCCCGGAATCATCAGCATCTGTTCCTTAATCTCGACCACTTTCGGATCAAATCTGGTAATCATAAAAAATCGAAACTCATTCATACTGAGTACATCTACAGTTCTGCCAGCAATCGGGTCATAAATAGCTGTTGCAGTACCAATGCTGTGAGATTCATTTGCTTTTTTGAATGCCACATATTCAACGCCCTGCCCTCTACAGCGTCCCTCTAGCAGTTTGTTAATGTCGCTTTTTTCTTTCATGTGTTGCCTCCTTTGATCTTGCCCTTCCCTATTCATATACCCGATTTTTCATGTGCTCGTATTTTCACATACAAATAATTGGGGGTATCCAAATAATTTTCAGACAAGAATAGCTCTATAAATGCCTTGTTTATGCGGTTTTCTTTTATTTTTTCAAAACTTCTAATTTTCGGACATCATTTTTAAATAATATGATATAATGTGTTGGTTAGTACCAGTAACCATTACAAATGAGAGGAGGCTGTGCCATGAGCGAGTGGTGGCTGTTTCGTAATACACGAATTGAAAATATAAACGAACAATACAAAATAGCACGCAAACATTTGCCAGATACAACCCACTGGCTCGGCTCAGAATACAACTACTTCTACATAAAATGTTGCGACGTGGCTCGTTCTGTCTATTCAGACGGTGACATACTTAAAGGTGAGATTTCCCCACGTCGCCCTATTCAAAGTGGCGATACGTTATATGTAGCAAATATCTATGTACTTGGCGGTACTCTGCCAACAATACAAAAAACACTAAAACTCCTTCAAGACAAACAGATCCACCTGCGAATCCCATCGCTTGAATATGACGACAAAGATGATACCCACGATCATGAGCTATTATCCGGAACACTTAGCCAAATCCATAACTATCGTCAGGCGCAGCCTATCGAGCAGCTTCCGGGACGCAGGAAAGCTTCTGGAAGACCGAAACGTCGTATATCACTAATGAGCCTGAACCGCGAAGCATTTGATGCCATAGAACAATACTGCCTACATAAAATTACAGAACGCCAAGCGATGAAACTATTGACAGGTAAGCTTCCGGATAAAGGACCTGTTACCCGTTACATATTCCGAAAATTAGTTGATGAATATAGGAAACTGTTCCCAGATTCGGTCGAAATTGATGCTGATCAATATAATGTATAAGTACGGTGCTCCGCATCATAGTCCGTCATCACAGGCGCAATATGCCCTGTATCTGGATCGATAAAAATACCATGTCCCCAATATTCATTGATGGTCGTGTTAATAAGTAACGAATAGCCTCGTTTCTGACCATCATCAAGCCATGATCTAAGGATGCCGCCCAACTCAAAGTCTGCTTCCTGATCACAGCAAAATGCAGGTTTCGTAAACAAACTTACGTATCGGATGTTGCATCGAGTTTTGAAAATAGCCAAATTTCCTTCGTATGTCTTCGGATAAAATACCAGCTTATCAAGACAACTCCAAAGCTTTGCCCAATTTGCCCCTTTCAGTTCCTCCATCCCGTCACCAATAATGGCTTCCGTATCCCTCATCAATTCAAGGTAGTTCCTTACTTCTTCGTTAAATTCCTTGCTCTCCGGGTTTGTGAATTCAATTTTCTCCATGTGTTTCCTCCTTTTTGAATACATAATTTGTTTGTACCTAATTTTGTCCCTATTTTTAGGGATAAATTACTTTGGCATATACTATATGTCAGAATCAGACAACATGTTTTGTTTCTCATACAGCCTCAAACTGAATGTTGTAATTTTGCCTGTAAATCCGCGCTTTTTCCTAATTGCAACTCAAAAGAAATCTTACATACATGTTCTATTTAGGCATAAAAATACCCACAAGCTTATTAGGCCTGTGGGCATTCTTAAATATTCTTATTTGAAAAGTGTGCGCTCTTCTTCCGGTCTGCTGAAATATTCCTCAAAATACTTCGATAAAATTTTTTCTGTAGCAACAGTTTTAGATATTCCTGATTCTTCGCAAAACTGTTCCAGCTGATCACTAATCTCTTTTGCTAGTTTGATATTAAGGATTTTTGCATCTTTTTTCTGTCTTGGCATATCAATCTACCTCCGTAACATTCTGGCGATTAATGAACTCCAGATACTGCTTGTACTTTCTTAGCATCATATTCTTCGAATACTGCTCCATATATGCGTAATCAGGCTCGCCAGTATCAGTTACAGGAAGCATAATTCGCAGTCGTTTTGCTCGTGGATTCGAAATTGAAAGTCCATGCCCAAAGAATCCATGTAATCCCGAAATGCATTTTGCAATAAACAACATAACAAATGCACTCATATCAAAAAGCGGAACTAATGCTGTAACGTGACTATCGAGAGCCATGTTCGCGGGTTGATAATATGCGAGACCAGCACCTCCATCTCCGTCGTTGTTCAATGTAATGCACTGCCCAGCAATAATTTTCTTGGGGTTATGTACAAACCCTTTTAGACCATTATTGTTTGCCTTTGCTGAAATCAGCGGGGTATAACCATCTTCAAGCATAGCCATATTATTCTCACAGCCCCTAACAAGTTCAAACATGCTTGAAATAAAAATTGGCTTCCACTCCTTCTCATCAAGAGCTGGAATATCCTTATGTTCCAGCTCAGCGACATGTTCTTCAACGTATTCGAGATACTTATTCAGCATTGTCTCACGCTTCTGCTGTGCATACTCCGCCATATACGCATAATCAGGATTGTCCTTGTCATCTGATATTGGCAGTAGTACTGTTTGTCTTAAAATTCTACTTTCATTTGCTTTATATCCATAGTTAAATTTGTTTTTATTTTGATTTATGCTAACCGCAATAAATCTTAATGCATATAGCGAAATATTTTCTTTAGGCTTTACAAGCCCGCAATCACTATTTAAATTAAATAGATAGTTGTGAACAAATGCTGTACCAGTACCAACACCATTAAATGATATAGTCATCGCATTTTTACTTATAGGTTCATCATTAGAAAAACAAGAAAATCCCTCATTCGCCCCTGAAGCCGCAATAATTATAGTTTTTCCATCAGCTACATTTTTTAAATCAGAAACTTTACCACGGGGTATTTCATCGAAAATATCCGCTAAACGAATTTGCCCCCACTGTGTATTTTTTAACTCAATCATTTTGTTTCTCCTCGAACAAATACTCACGGTTCTGCATAATCATAGAGAATTCAAACGTCAGATAATCGCCAATTGACTTCTCAAAATCTGCATCAGTCGGAATTTCGTCGTTGAAGTAGTAGAACGAATGTAGCCACTCGTCATCAGCCTTCACCGTGGATTTGACACAGAACTTGGAAGGTGCTTCAGCACGACCGAACCATACATCGAGGAGATGCTGCCTCTTGTCCTTAGCTGAATCGCCCTCAACCAGTCCAACATGCGCTCTCACTTCGTAACCATCGTCCCTGAAGTCAATGAATTTGCACATGTGATCGGCAGGGTGAGGCTCATGTGCTGTGAACACAGCAATAACAGGATTAGTTCCTACACCGTAGAACGTATCTGTGTTACAGGTAATGACACCTTCAAGCGTGTGATGTTTCATGATAGACTCCTTAAACGCCTGTTCAGCCTTAGACTTGCCCGTCATGGATGACTGAGGAACGATGACTGCAGCACGTGCTCCAACAGTCAAAGAATCTAACAAGTGCTCAATAAACGACAATTCATATTGACTAGGGTCCGACTTTGTGCCTTGTGAATATGGCGGATTCATTAGTCCAACCGTTGCTCCCTTCATCTGTACTTGTGCTGGATTCTTGGCAAGAAAATCACAGCACTCAAGATTACTGTTGCCGTCACGACGCAGAATCATATTTGCAGCGGCAACCGCAAACATATTGCTCTGAAGTTCGAAGCCGTGAAGCTGTTTCTTTTTAATATTCTTTCTCTGTTGATCGTTATTAGCCATGGAAAGCATCTTATGCATCGCCGAAATCAAGAATCCTGCAGTTCCACAAGTGGGGTCTAGTACCGTGTCATCCGCTAGAATATCCACCAAATCACACATCAAATCCGTGATATGAGAGGGTGTTAGAACAATCCCCAGGGTTTGTCCGTCGCCGCCAGAATAACTCATAAACTCACCGTAGAAACGCCCAATGAAATCCTCAGAGGTCTTCTGATACTTAATGTTTTTAAACACATGTTCATATAAAAACTCTGTGTAATACTTCAACGGTGTCTTACCTAGCGTCTCATTAACTTCATTAAGGCGGAAGCTGGTCTGCAAGATAGCAAACTCGGCAAGCAGCTTGTCCTTCTTTGCATCAGGTCCCACGTTTGAACGAGTCAGGCGTGTCTTGATAGCATTCATTAACTTATCGCCGTCGCGATTGCCCGCAATCTGATCTCCGGTCAGCAAATCAACGCTGAACCCTCCATATTCAATTTCATCGAGTGCCAGTAAGATACCGGCTACAACCAGAGGTTTATCCTGATCTTTAAGCGTTCCATATGTACGCAGATACTCGTGGAGTTCAGCAGCATCCTTAAGAATCTGCTCTGTTGTCTTCTCAACATCGGTATCCTCTTCCAGAACGTACCTAGTGTAGTACTCATTAATATTATTCGGTGAGAACCAGACGAATGATTCGATGTCTGGCAACTGCTTGTAGCTCTCACGATCATCGACCCACAGTGGCGTAATCTTATGGTGCTTCTCATCACCCGATACACCTACCGCAAACACCTTTTTAAAGGTACTGTTTTGTGCTATATGTTTCGCATAGAAATAAGCACCATTAACAGCATAGTCAGTCACGGACTTGACAGCAGTATCAACTACACCTCTGTCGGTTAGATTGATATGTTTGTCTAGCGCTGCTTTATCTTCAATAACAAGGACAAAATCACCGATAACGGCGACATATTCCGGATAGCCCGCCTTACCAGTTCCTCTTTTCGACGCTGATTTCAACGCCTCATCAATTTCCTTTGTGTTGCTACCTTGAGCATCATATCGAATATTGCACTCATCGAGCTGCTTCGCAACCCAAAGGTCCGTTTTAACTTCTTTCTTTGCCATTATTAAACTACCTCACTTTTCTTTCTGTTATTTTATATTATTATATATTATTATCGATGTATCGTCTACACGTTTCATCTTTTTTCACTATCTTTTATCATATATTATATGTCAGAAAAGCGCCGACTCATTGGCCGACGCTTGTTTTTTTATAGTCTTCATTTTATTGATGATGATCGTTTCACCAGTACACTGAACATCGATCTTATCATCTACATGATATCCAAGTGCTTTTAGCCACTGGCCCTGAAGCTGAATTAGGGAACCTCTGATTCCAATTTTCCACAATCTCTTTTGATTTTTTTACCCCGGCAGCAAATTTAATAATCATAAATATCCTTTCTACGCTTGTCTAAGCAGGCATCCTGCATATGAATCAGAGTTCTTTGAAACGCTCCTGCATTTCCTTTTTTCAAGGTTGCAAGAACACTTGTTATGCGGTTGCCGTAGCTTCTTGCATCAATAATATTCTCTTCATATAGATAGATGGCAAGCTTCAGTTTCTTTTTTGCTCGGTCCTTTGCATCTTTCTTCCGTTTTTTTAACACACGTCCAGTCTTTAAAAGATAATAGTTCCATCCAAGAAAGCCGATTCCATTCTTTAATGGATGGATGCTCGTCTTATCGTTGAAGCATAGATTCAATGCATTTCTCAATATAAAATCTATATCCTTGTATGCATCAATCAAAGTCTGTTTATCCTCTGCAATCAACGCTAGATCATCCATGTATCTTGAAAACAAGGCACCGTAATCAAACATTACACCATACTTGTTCTGAAGCAGTACATCCACTGGATGAAGATAATACAGTGCCAGTAACTGGCTTGTCTGATTGCCTAATGGAAGGCCTCCCTTGTCAAAACTATCAATAATGTAGAACAGGAAGTCTTTGACTTCTCCATCTGGAAGGATTGGGTGGAGCATACGTTTCAATATGTCATGGTCAATGCTTTGAAAATAATGATGAATGTCGGCTTTTAGAACATATCCTGAATTTGAATCAGCGTTCTCTCGATAATAATACTTCAAGTCTGCCTTCAGACAGTTGGCAGCGTAATCCGTACCTTTATCTTTTCTGCATGCACAGTTTCTAGGTACATATATCTGCTCAAAGAAAGGTGTCAGAAACACATCACAGAAACAGTGCTGAATCACTCGTATCTCAAATGATGTCGCCCATACAACTCTCAGCTTTGGCTGTTTGACCACAAAACTATGGTATGTAATTTCAGGATATTCCCCTTTTTTAAATATCTTTTCGATTCTTCGGATATTCAGATACAGATGATTCAAAAACTCCTGTACATCCACTTTATGCCTGTGATTCGATGCAGAACTGCGAAATGCTTTAAGCAGATTTTCAAATGTAAATATTTCAGTTAAATGTTCAGGTACGTACATTCATTCACTCCAATTCAATCAATAAAAAAATCACGCACGTGGTCAAGAGTATCTGTAGACTACTCAAAATCCGTGCATGACTGATTTGCGTCAATTACGCAGGATACAGGATCCTTTATGTTATGCTCTGGTCTTTTCGACATATCGTCTTATTCTGACTGCTGGCACATCCTTTCTGGATGCTTACTAAAGCGGGACGCACGCCGATCCAAGTATTCGTTACATTGTTGTTGTTCATTGAACGATTGTTGTAATTCAAATTCATTGCGTTGCGAGGCGAGCTGGAGACTAGACCCAGAAAAAAGCCAAGCGTACAACAAACACTCAAGAAACCCAAAACGAACCGGCGTTTCTATCCTGTATCCCGACCTAGAGATTCTTTTTCCTAAGTTCTTCTTGTCTAAGTTCTTCACTTAGTTTTTTATTTGAATCTGACCAGCCCACAAAATATTCCTCTACAGTTGCGAGCTTGCCACCTAAGTCCAATTCCTCTACAGGCGTAATACACTCCATCCGTCTGGCTCTTTCAAGCCTTCTCGTCATCCAGCGGATGTTGATTTCTGCCTGTTTTGTATATTTTAGACATTTCTGAATATCGGACTGTCGATATTCATTGGCCCAGAATATACTTTTCACTATATTTTCCGATGTCATCTGCAAGTCATGCACGATATTGTTGCGAAACTTCTTCGGTGAATGGGCACTTACTGTCACAAGTTTGTCATCAAACAACTCTGCATATCTCAACAGATGTAACTCTTTCTTCTTTTCTGCCATAATTCAAAATCATCATGAGGGGATGTTTCCCCTCATACTCCCCTCTTCATTCAGACATTTGTTTCTCATAAGATGGCAGTACTGCCACCTTCAAATGTCGGTTTGCCTTCATTTCTTGAGGAAATGAAGGCGTGGTTTTGAGCATCTGCCCATGATCCATCCTATTTGTAGTTTACAGAATCCACCACGCTCACAGAGACGGTCGATAAATCGACCGTGAAAGCGGGACGCACGCCGATCCAAGGATACGTTACATAGTCGGAGTTCATGGAACGAGTGCGGTAATTCAAATGCATCGCGTGGCGAGGCGAGCTGGAGTTGCTGTCTCTGAGCCACATGTGGTATAAGGAGTTATTTGTTCCTTTCAAGAAATTATAAACCTTGTTGGCGTTGTTTAGATCCACAAGATTGGATACTTCTTCTACGCTTGGAAGGAATACGTGTCTTGTGATGGTATTGTATGTTGTGTTGTTATACCCTTTTTCACTGTACTTCCAACAGTTCAAAGGATAGGTACCTTGTGCATTCTCTGGGATGTTTGCCTTATAATAGATGACCCATTTTGGATTCTCTGTAGTGCCTTCATTATAATACCAATCGCCATTTGAACCACCATTTGGATCAAACCATCTCCATTTTGGATTTGACGAAGTATTATTATATGCTGCCTGCTTGATGTCCGTTGCCAGAATGGCTTTCTGTAGCTTCTCAGGAAGCTGTTTATACCATGTATTTTCTAGATAGTTATCAATGTAACTGCCTTCATAAGTGTTGGAATACTGGCCATCAGGACGCTTCTCATCTGGTGTTTCATATGTTCCAACTTTGTAGTTTCCATCAGAATCCACATTTGGCTGGTACTGCATATTTCCAAGGCTTTCTCCATCAATCAGCATATATGTATCATCATCTGTCTGAGCCATGACAATGAACTTCATTCCTTCGATTTCCAGTACAGTACCTGTTGCATATCCATTCTGTGCTTTGAATGTCAATGTGTCATTATAAGTTCCTGAAGTCATAAAGTTGGCTGGGTTTGCAGTAAATTTCAAGTCTGCTGTCGTAGTGCCTGATGATGTAGTCTCAAGAACAATGGAATTGTTTACGATTTGGTTTCCGTCTTTTGTGATCTTATAAGCACCCATACGTCCTGAGCTGGATTTCATATTGAATCCATTTTCAGATTTAACACTGATTTTCAGACTGGCATTGGCTTCCTCATTGATCTTTGTAGCTGATACAGTCAAAGTATCCTGCTTATTCAAATCGATTTCTGATGGAATCGTCCATGTGTAGCTGCCATTGCTTGTATAGCTGACTCCTAAAGATTTTGAATCATGACTCGCCTGTACAGTTGAATTTGTCTGTACGGATGCAGGTGCAACCGCATTTTCGTCTTGCTGTACTTCTTCATTTTCTGCTTCAGCAATATCAAGTATCTTGAATCGGACCTGCTGAGTGTCGATTACAGTTCCTTTATCATCTTTAATATTCACATCAAAACAATAGACACCATTTGAATTTGCCGTAAAATCCAAAACGTTCTTAGAAGAATCATTCTGTACCAAAAGCTTCTTATCAAACACATCCTTATAGAATTCACTCGAATCTTCCGTTAATTCTAATGTTTTACCAGAATCTGTATATTCCATGTGAAGTGTAGCTGATGTATTGTCTGAAGAATACGTTGTCTCAGACTTTAATTCACCGCTTGTCTGTTGTTCATCTGATTCTGATGGTGAGGAATTTACAGTATTCTGTGAAGAAGATGCATTCTCATTTGAGGCAGGTTCACTTTCCTGAACTGTATTGTCGGTGGCAGTACTGCCATCTTCCTCCGTTTCCATTTCAGTATTCATTTTAATATTTGATGTAAATTTTAAATCATTGACTGGCTTATATGTATCCGTCTCGTTGGCCATGACTGGCATAGATAAAATTCCTGCCATCATAGACATACTTAAAATACCTGATAAGATCCTCGTTCCAGTTTTTAAACATACGTGTTTCATGTCTTTATTTCTCCTTTCTCGGTGACTGTGCATCATCCACATAATGCTTTAAATAGATAACAAGACCCATCTCAAACAAGGCAAGCACACCAATCAGGGCCCAGCGTCCTGTATCCATATCTACAGATGTATTTACATTGCCTGACTGACTCGTTGAAGGTGCATGTGAACCAGATGCTGTTTCTAGTTTTCTATACACGGCTTTCAATGTCATATTTGCGTTCACAACATCATTGAAATTCCACATCTTTCCTGTTTCCACATTCATCCATCCAACAAATTCATAACCATCCTTTAAATAATGGGCCGGTTCATTGATTCGGCCACATTCATCCAGTTTGATAACAGATGAAATGTCACCATCTATCAGTGTGATTTTTGCGGAAACCGCATAGGTTAAGGGTACAGTGGCCTCATCCGCATACACAGGCATGTTCATCCCCCATAGCATAGGTATGAGCATCATCCCCAGTAATACAAAATGTTTTTTCATGTTCTCTCCTCCATTCCATTTACTTAAGAAACTGAAAAATCATTGATCTAAACCAGAAATATTCTAAAGGTGGCGGTACTGCCATCTTGATTTCTGACTTGGATCAGCAATTTTATAAAAGAATCAAAAGAAGAACAGCCCTGTCATAGAAGCCTGTTCCTCATATATTCAATTGTACGTACTGCTTTGAATTACTGAGCATCAACAACACTTGATGCGTAAGTGATTGTACCAGTATATGTTCCGGCTTTTTCAGCTGTATCTGTTGTTGTGCTTAATTTGAAGTCCATAGCTGTTTCACCAGTATTGGTTCCTGCAACAACATCTAATACATCCCCGTCAACACCGACAGCTTTATCTCCAGATTTAACAGCATAATTTAATACTGTATTGCTTCCGTTAGTAATAGTAAATGCTTTATCTGCTCCGCTACCGTGGGCAGTAATGTGAAGTTTTTTACCTTCCTCAATAACGTTTTCTGTTACTTTTACTTTTTGGTCACCAGTTTTTACAGTACCATTTAAAGTTGCATTCGTTCCACCGTCTTTACCAAAATCAATGTCAGAGTGGATTTCCCAAGTATAATGAGAACCTACTTTGTAGTTTAAAGTTGTTTCTTGACTATCCACAGTAGCAGGGTCTACATTTTTTGCAAACACATTCATTGGAGCTGCTAATGCAGCTAAAACTGTTGCACCAGCCAATAATAAATTTTTAAAGTTTTTCATAATCGTCTTACCTCCTAAATTAAAATTAAATTGCGATTATTTGTTCTGTACTGTGTCTATGACCCACAGGCAGAATAAGGATCTATATCATATAAACCCTTATGACTGGATGCACTGGAAAGGAGGAAGGAGTACACCCAATCATAAAAGCTCATATAACACAAAAGGATGGCAGTTTTCTGCCATTCTTGAATAGATGTATATTTGATTATTTTACATTCAGTGTTAGATTCACAACACCCTGATTTGTCTTTGTCTTCTTGTCAGAGCGATAGGGCTGGATAACGATGTACGCATCATAAGAACCTTTTCTCAACGGTTTTGTGATCTCCATTTTCTGGATGTAGTTATTTGGTGATACCAGTCCCGATTGATACAGAAGCTCATCGTTTTCTTTAAGATACAACGCAAACGTCATGTAGTAGCAGTCAGACTTAGATTCGACGCCAATCTTATGACTTTTACCGTCTTTTGTTTTGATCTTGATAGTCTGAGCTTTATCTGAATATCCAATCGCCTCAATCTGGTATTTTCCTTTCTTGGTCTTTGTGATTTCAAACAAGTCTTTGTCATACTTTCCGACAGACTTTACTTCAGAATCAATTCCGTTCAGTTTCAAATAGTGGCTCAATTCCACTTTATTTCCACTGTCTACAACAAGATCTTCCACTTTCTTGCCGTCTACAGACATTTTATCAACGTACCAGAAGTTCTCTTCTGGATTATGAAATTCAAATCCCTGTGTAATTTCTTTTGTATTGGCAGGAATATTGAACGCACCCCAGCCTGGCAGTGTTACGTTCTTACTGCGGTCTACGGGTGTTTCCGGCTTAACATAACTACTCTGTTCCGTATCTACATCCAGAGGTTTATCATCATCCTTTCTGTTGAAAAGAAAGAAACCACCTAACGCAATAATCAGTACAAGTATCAGTATAATAATGTTCTTTCTTTTATCCTTTTTGTTTTCATCCATAAATATCGTCCTCCATATTTTAGATGGCAGTACTGCCATCTTGTTAAAGCTCTAAAAAAACATCCAAGACTCCTTTGTTTTAAGACGGAGAGGAATGCTATTTTGAATATCTACATAATTCTTCTTGAATATAATTGAAACAGAATCTGTTCTCGTATCATTATTCATCACTCCTTTTTTCTTGATTCACAATATATATGTCAGAAACTTTTCAAAAAATTGGCATTCCGGCAGCATATTTGGAAAAATGAAAAAAAATCCGCAGCATCTAACGCCACGAGGTCTTTTTTAATATTTGTTTTACCATCCTCTTCGCTTGTTTTATTTTAAAACCAAAAAGCGCCAGCTTTATAAGCCGACGCTTGTTTGTTTTATGTAGTCTTCATTTTATTGATGATGATCGCGTCATTAGTGCACTGCACATCAATTTTATCACCCACATGATATCCAAGTGCTTCGAGCCACTGGCCCTGAAGCTGAATTCTTGGAATCTGCAGTTTACTATTTAAACCAAGTGGTGCCTCGTATATTATGAGGCTACGTTTTGATTTACACGTTGTTTCCTCCTATAGAACTTAATACGCTATATTTAACAGAATATAGACATGATTAAATCTCCGAACGGAGCTAATCAAATTTTGCGAACAGAACTAATTAAAATCACGAATGGAACTGATTAACGAAGAGAACTGATTAAATGGAAAATCACAACTACTGTATTTCCCCCATTAATCACTTCCCTTTAGAGCCTGGCAACCCGCATGTTTTCGTTCTTTTTTCCCGTTAATTACTTCCTTTTCCGAAATTCACTATGGAAATGAGAACTTTTATATCAAGGAACCTCTGATTCCAATTTTTCAAAACTCTTTTGATTTTTTTACCCCGGCAGCAAATTTCTTTCCCTGAAGGCTGGTTTTATTTTTTTCAAGGATATTTTTGAAGGTAGAAATAAAAAAAGGCTCACCATTACTGGCAAGCCTCTCCATTTTGTTTTGTTGCTCGTTTACCAAATACCCTAACTATTCCTCTGCGAGAAGAATAATTGGAATTTTTCATCAGTGTGCTTTTTGCTTTGGCTCGAATTCAATTTTAAGCATCATATCCATGCCTTCCGCTAATCTTTTTAATAAATTGATAGACGGATTCCTTGTACCGTTCTCCAATTTACTAATATCTGCCTGATGGATACCCGTTTTTTCTGCAAGCTGCTTTTGAGTAAGATTCTGAGATGTTCTGGCATCAACTATTGCTCTTATGATGTCGAACTCCGGCTGCAGATTATCGTATTCTTTTTTTAATTTCGGGTTCTGCATTTGTTCTCTTAAATAATCATTAAATTTTTTCATTTTTCTTTCCTTATGTTCTCTGCTAAGAGCATATGGTATATATGCCATATTGTCAATATTATTTTAACTATATTTTCGGCAGAGTACAACACCCGAAGTATTTCGGACGTGAATCTGCATATTTGAGTGGGAAATAATATCATAATGCAGATGAATGACTTCAGAAACACGCATTTCGGCAGCATATTTGGGAAAAAGAAAAACCCGCAGCATCAAACGCCACGAATTTGGTTTACCATCAAAAAAGTCCTATTTATCAAGGTTTTAGTGGTATCGTTATTTCAAATATCAGGGAAACAAAAAATTTCCCCTATACGATATCTCATATAAGAGGGAATTCTCTTCGTTTATTTAGTCTTCATTTTATTGATGATAATTGTATCATTAGTAAACTGAACATCAATCTTATCGCCCACATGATATCCAAGTGCTCCGAGCCACTGACCTTGAAGCTGAATTCTTGGAATTTGTTGTTTACCATTTAAACCAAGTGGTGCCTCATATACTTTGAGGCTACGTTTCGATTTATACATTGTTTCCTCCCTATGAGTCAATATTTAATATGACTGGTAATTTAGGATATTAGTTGCAAATTTGATATTAAAGTTATAAGGGTATTGTTAGACGCATTATGAAAAACTATATTAAAGATGGAGCGTAACAAGCATAACCATTTGATATTTCATTATTAAGGTTGAATAGGAACACTTAGTCAAATTCTTAATTTCAATATTAAAGATGGGATGTAACAAAAATGCCCCTAATTTCTCTTTTCACGAACATTCTTGTTACATTTATATTTTTAATATTGAAAAAATAACACGCTGTTTCACTTACATTCCAAATTTAATATTGAATTCGGAAACTGATTTTTTAGTTACCTCCCATTCTTAATATTAAATTTTGTCACATCTACAATATTCTGGAATCCGCCTATTTTAAGCCATTTCTCCTATTCAATGTTAAAGATGACTCGTAACAAAAAGAATTCCTCCTCATCAATATTAAGGATGGGAAGGAATTCTATTGCTTATTCGCAAAATCAATATTAACTATATATCGCCAATATTTAGGATGGAAATGTAATTTACCAGATGAAACAGCGTTTGAATGTGCAATATTGGTGATTGCAATGACAGAAGCTCCTCGTTTCTTTGCTTCGATTGCCATTTCTATAGGGTAGGCATTTCTTCCGGAATTGGATGCGATCAATACGACATCCCCTTCCTCTATATCATACAGATCAGCCAGTATAGCCGCATAACCGCTCAGTCTTTCCAAAAACGAGCTTTTTGTAGGATGCTCTGTCATCGTCAGCTCACTAGTCATAATGGGAACTACAAATGCCAGACCTCCTGCACGTCCATAGAATTCTTCACAAAGTGTATGGGAATGACCGCTTCCTGTAACGTAAAACGTTTTGTGTGCCAGAAAGCAATCTGCAATCAGCTTTGCCGCCTGGTCAAGCTGTTCCTGCTGGGTTTCCCTTACCTTGTTTAATACATCAAATCCAGTCTCAAATACTTTAGTTATCATTTTTTCCTCCTTAACATGTATATACATGTAATAACCGTAAAATTTTTTATCATTGCGGGCAATGGTTGAGAATGTGCATATAGAAAGCCTTATAATCATGGTTGCTGTTGAACGCATGTCTTGGTATCAATATGCTGGATCCGTCATGGAGTGTCAGCAGCAGAAGCTTTTTGAAATATAAGAAATGTGTAATTTCCTCATACGGATAAGAATGTTGCTTTTTTCCTGTGTGTATCAGCAATGACTCTTTGGCTGAAACTATCTCGATTCTCTCATAAGTTATTTCTTTATGTTCTTTTAATATCTGCTTTAATAGTATATGATTCATAAATGTATCGCAAAAAGCCAGCCATAAAAAACAAATCACCAGAACCAGAGATATCGCTGCCGTATGTTTCAACTGAAATGCCGGAATAATAGCAAGCAGCATAATTGTGACCATCCATCGCAGCACCGTTTTCCTCCGCTTTACATCTGCATTCTCCAAACTTCTATACAGCGTAAAGCGTGCAGCATCGCGATAATCTAATTCATAGGATATCTGCATACGCACACCCTCCTTTATGGAGTTTTCTCCATATTATTTTATTATTTTGAGTTTTAACTCCACATCCATATGATATCATGGATGTATATACATGTAAATAGTAAACTAACACTATTTTCTATTTTTTATACAAAACTCGTAACCGTTATAATAATAAAAGTATGATAAATGCATATCTGATGATACAAAGCATTGTTGTGTCCTGCCCCTATATGGTTTTTCTCAACCTCAACATAAAAAAAACAATACGACCATATAGACAATCGTACTGTTCTTTATAACTGATTTATCATGAAAACTATTTTGACAATAAAGCCCGAAATGAATTTATTACTAAGATTCATCTCTTGTTTTGCCATAGATAACTCTAGCAATATTTTCCCTGGCAATACGGACACTTCCGGCATTATGCAATCCATATCCACTGGTAAGTATATCAAGAATAAACAGCTGTGAGACCATGGATGAGAAGGTTCCTGCATTCATTAAATTCACTTTTCCATAGCTGATAATTACACAATCTGACAATTTGGCAAGCGTCGATGTTATGTGATTGGTTATCGTTATTATTTTGCAGCCTGTTTTTATTGCTACTTCAGCCGCTTCGATCAAATCCTTGGTTTCACCGGATACCGATACAATGATAATCAAATTCTTTTCATTACAAAGACTCGCCTGCATTAACTGTCGATGTGAATCCGTCACTGCCTTTGTCTGTTTACCGAATCGAAAAAGTCTTGATTCGCCCATGGAAGCCGCGAGACCGCTTGTACCGATACCGAAAAAATAGATATATTCAGCTTCCTCAATCAACTGTATTGCATGATTGATTTCTTCCTGCTGAATCATGGAATCCGTTATCTGAATTGTTTGTATCAGATTATTCTTTATACATTCGTGCTTATCTGTCTCCTGCTGCTTTCCGTCATCGTCGATTGCCAATAAAAATTTCAATTCCTGAAATCCTTTCAGCTTCATTTTCCGACAGAATCGTACGATTGTCGCTTCTCCCACGTTCAGCATAACGGCAAGCTCGGACAGCGTTAAATCAATAACCTTGGAATTACTCTCGATTATGAAATCCGCTATTCGCTTCTCTGATTTTGTGAAGGATGGATAATATGACTCAATAATGCCTAATGTTTGCATGAACCTCACCTCTATTATATTCTTTCATGTCTATCTGCTTTCATTATACATGAAAACAATTTAATTTCACGAAAAAACAGATGTGTTCCATACCTTTCTATCCTGCATACCCTTTCTTAATCAGATATTTACGCACATCACTGATAAAATACAGAGAACCCGTAATAACAAGAGGTTTCGCTTTTTGTAATGCATACGCGATACCCTGTTCATAGCTCTCCATCAGATGTATATGCTTTCTTCCCTCCAGCAGCTTCACATCCAATGCTCGTTCATTATAAAAGGGTACGACAAGAATTTCCCCACATACCGTTTCCAGCTCCTGCAGCATCGCTTCGAAATTCTTATCCTTCAACACAGAAAACAGTACCTGCACATCCTCCATCTGCTTCAACGTTTCACACAGGGCATGAATACCATCCGCATTATGTGCGCCGTCCAAAATGATGAGAGGCTCCTTCGAAATTGTTTCAAACCGTCCGATCCAGACAGCCTGATGCAGACCTGTTCGCAGCTGTGCTTCTGTAAGCCGGATATGCCCCTGTCTTTGCAGATATAAGCATACCTCTATCGCAAGGGCAGCATTTCGACACTGATACCTTGCTTTTCCATATAATGCAACATCCTTTAAATTCCCATAATCAAAGGACAACCCGTCAGCTGTTTCCTGTATATTTGAAATTTCCCCTGCCTTTATACATTGTGCATGAGCCGAAGCGGTATGCTTCTGAAACACCTGCAGACAGCACTCCTTATCCTCTGCAGTGATCAAATCAATACCTTCCTTCACAATTCCAGCCTTTTCTTTTGCAATTTTTTCCAGAGTATCACCGAGAAATTCCATGTGATCCATTCCGATATTCGTAATCACCGACACGAGCGGCTGCAGGATGTTGGTTGCATCCTTTCGACCGCCAAGTCCTGTTTCAAACACGCAGAAATCCACTTGTTCCTCCAGGTAATAGAAAACCGCAATACACATATCAATTTCAAACATACTGAGGTCCCATTCCATCCAGCTGTCATAAAACCGGTTAGTAATTGCAAGAAACGCATCCTCTCTTATATCCTGATCATTGATTCGTATACGATCCAGATGGGTAATCATAAATGGCGATGTAAAGCTTCCTACCTTGTAGCCGGCTGTCTGCAGGATACTGCGAATATCATTTGTCGTACTGCCCTTGCCATTCGTTCCGGCGATATGAATGCTCCGCAAACGATCCTGCGGATTTCCAAGTGATGCCATATAGGCCTTGAAATGGTCAAGGCCATAGCCCCGGTTTTTCCTCTGTTCGATGATGGCAATAACATCCTCTGCTTTCTGAAATCTCATTCACTCAGCCTCCAGTCGATCGGAGTTCTTCCCATTTCCTCCAGATATCTGTTCACAGTGGAAAACGGCCGGCTGCAAAAAAAGCCTCTGGATGCGGATAGCGGGGATGGATGTGCAGACATCAGGATGCGATGCTGTCTACCGGTAATCAGCTCTGCTTTTTTCTGTGCATGGCTCCCCCATAGGACGAAAACAATTCCCTTTTCCTGCTCATTCAAAGCTGAAATAACCGTATCCGTAAAGGTTTCCCAGCCCTTTTTCTTATGTGATGCCGCCTGTCCCTCACGTACGCTCATAACTGTATTCATCAAAAAGACTCCCTGCTTCGCCCAGTCTGTTAAGCATCCGTGAGATGGTGCATCAATATTCATATCACTCTTTAATTCCTTGTAAATATTTTTCAGGCTGCGTGGTATTTGTACGCCCTTTCGAACAGAAAAACAAAGTCCGTGCGCCTGATCTGGCTGATGATATGGATCCTGTCCGAGTATCACCACCTTCACTGCTTCAAAGGGGCAGCTTGTGAAGCAGGTGAATAAATCCTCCCTTGGAGGATAGATTGTCCTATGTGCATATTCCTCATCCAGAAACTGCATCAGCTTCTGGTAATATTCCTGTTGTTCTTCCTGCTGGAAGAGTTCCTTCCATTGCTTCATGTTTTATCACTTCCTCAAACGGTATAATCATATCATAATTAAAGGAGAGGTAACAGTACCATTCCTTTGATAAAATTCTGAAACGGTATAAAAGCCGAAACTGTAAGAAAAGAAAACCATATCCTTTATAAAGCATGATTCTCTTAGAAAGATGTACACAGAATGATAAAAGGGATGCCTTCAGATTGCCTCGATTCACAGATGAAGTTCACAAATCTTGAGGCACAGCATAAGGATAACCCGGGCTATCCACTGGTTAGTCGAGCCATCTACTATAGCAGCAGACTTCTATCAAAGCAGATGAATGCACCAGATGGATTTCAGCATTCTGATTATGATAAGATTAAAAAAGTGTATTCTATTTGGATATGTATCCAGCATGCTGGGGAAAAGGATGATGCGACCAATGTATACTCCTTTGTTGAAATCTTCAAAAAAGACTCTTCCATCGAATGAATAAGATACCATTCCTATGAGATAGAAAAAATTACACATGGCCGATATACCAATGCGATGTATACATCCATTTACAGGAACCGGAGAAACTGTATATCTTGTACAATGACTGCTTATTTTCATAAAAAAGAAAGTCTATGAATAGTTGTGGATTCAGCTTTATTCCAAGCAATTTCCAACCGTCATGACTTTCCTTTTTAACAATTCTATTATTTCAAATCACTTCTTTTATCAATATCCCATACCTCATCCACATCGCATGGCACAGCGATGACCTTTTCCCTGTATTTTTTCAAAATCTGTTTTCCACCCTGTTCATCCGACAAGGCTAACAGCTCCTTGTAATATTTCCTGGGGAATATAGCAGGATTTCTTAAAATACCTTGACAGGTAACACAGATAATATGTTCTCCATCTGCCAGCTCCAGCAGCTTCTTAAATGTATGTAAGCGCAGATACGGCTGATCCGCAACACACAGCATTGCCTGATCAGCAGTACTTCTTTCAATTCCAAGTCGTATGGAAAACGATTGTCCTTTTCGGGCCTGCGTATTGAAAACCACAACTGCGTTATAGTCCCTTGCCAGCTTTTCAACTTCTTCATACTGTGTTACCACGATGAGAGAATGCGGATTTAAAGTCGAAAGCTTTTGCAGTGTATGTGCAATCAGCGGCATCCCGTCCAGCTCATACAACAGCTTATTTCCCTGAAACCTGCGCGAATATCCGGAGGCTAACAGAATGAGGTCAGTCTTCATCCTTCTTTAGTAAAACCTTTTCTGCCGTGATCGGCAATGTGCGAACCTGCACACCGCTTGCATGTGCTACAGCCGACGCAATTGCCGGTGCCGGTGTGTTGATAACAACCTCGCCGATGGATTTCGCCCCGAACGGACCATTATCCTCGTAGCTGCTTTCAAAATCAACCCGTATTGTACCGACATCCTGCCGTGTCGGGATTTTATATTGCAGAAAGGAATTGTTGCGCATCCTGCCCTTACAGGAGTACGTGATATCCTCATAGAGCGCCATACCGATTCCCTGAGCAATACCACCCTCTGTCTGAATTCTGGCAAGATTGGGATTGATAACCGTCCCGCAGTCCACAACAGCCGCATAATCCACCAGCGTAATCTCTCCCGTGAGCTTATCTACATCCACCTCTGCGATTCCTGCCATAAACGGAGGAGGAGAAGTCGGTGAACAGTGGGATGCACTCGCTATCAGACACGCACCCTTGCCGCCCGCAAAACAGCGGTTCGCAAACTCTGCCAGTGTGATTTCTTTATCATCCTCCACTGCACGAAGCATACTTCCATCAAATGTGATATGCTCCTCTTCCACGTCCAGAAGGACTGCCGCCTCACGCAGAATCTGTTTCTTTAGCTCCTCACACGTTTTCACAACTGCCATGCCGGTTACATAGGTCGTTGCAGAAGCATAGGAGCCGGTATCGTATGGAGATGCGTCCGTATCCACAGACTGTGTTATGATATTATCCACATCACAGTCCAGACATTCCGCAGCCATCTGCGCCAAAATCGTATCACATCCGGTACCCATATCCGTTGCGCCGATCGACAAGGTGTAAAATCCGTCATCCTGCAGCTTGATCACGGTTGATGCGATATCCACGTTGGCAATACCGCTTCCCTGCATGGACAAAGCTACACCTAGACCGCGCACCTTATCTCCCATGTCACGGCACAGTGCCTTCTCCTTCCAACCAATCATATCCATAGCCTTCCTGAGACAGCGATCCAGTGCACAGCTGTTTAAATGCTCGCCATAATACTGCTTCATAACTTCATCTTCCTGCACCATATTCTTCAAACGCAGCTCACATGGATCAATATGCAGGGTATCCGCCAGTTCATTCACTGCAGATTCTACTGCAAACTGTCCCTGCGTAGCGCCATAGCCGCGGTATGCACCTGCTGTCATTGTATTTGTATAAACGACATCCGAAACAAAGCGGCTTGCCTTTACATGATTATAAATCGGAAGTGACTTATGTCCGCTTAAACCGACAGTCGTTGACCCATGCTCTCCATAGGCACCTGTATTGGACAGGGTGTACAAATCGATTGCACGGATTTCCCCATCCTTCATGGCACCGATTTTCACATGCATCTTCATTTCATGGCGGGAGTTGCTCGCCATAAAGGTTTCCTCTCTGGTATACACAAGCTTGCACGGCTTCTTCAGCTTCCATGTAACAAAGGCTGTAAAGATTTCGGTACAGCCTGTCTGCTTGGCGCCAAACCCTCCGCCGATTCGCGGCTTGATCACCTTGATCTGTGATTTTGGTAGCTCCAGCGCATTGGCAACCATGCGCCGGATATGGAAAGGCACCTGTGTGGAGCTGACCACATTCAGGCGGTCAAAGGTATCCATATAGGCATAGGAGCGAAAGGTTTCCATCATCGCCTGTGCATTGGCTTTTGTATGATACTCACGTTCCAAAACAACATCGCATTCCGCAAACGCCTGATCGACATCACCAACGATGCTTTCATCATGAGAGTGCAGATTGCGCAGCCGTTCATTCCCGATTTCACACAGCAGCTTATAGTCCTCTTCCGCATGAACGATAACCGGATGGTCGAGTGCCTTTGTGAAATCCAGCACAGCATCATATACTTCATACTCAACGCGAATCAGCTTCATCGCCTGCAGCGCACTCGCTTCATTCTTTGCGGCAATGATGGCAACCTCATCACCGACATACCGTACAACCTCATCCAGTATCAGACGATCGTATGGGGATGGCTCGGGATAGGTCTGCCCTGCCAGCGTGAATCTCGATGCAGGAACATCCTTATAAGTAAATATGGCTTCGACACCCGGAATGCGTTTCGCAGCACCGGTATCGATGGATTTGATTCTCGCATGCGCATGCGGTGAGCGAAGCAGCTTGATGACAAGACAGTCCGCAGGAGCCAGATCATCCGTATACACCGGCTTCCCGCTAAGCAGAGCATAGGCATCCTTCTTTATAACGGGCTGATTGATGTACTTCATGCGGCTTCCCCTCCTTTCAAAAGCCAGGCTCTGATGGCACGAAGCTGTCCCATATAGCCGGTACAGCGACAAAGATTCCCTGCCAGCCAGTGCTTGATTTCCTCATCTGTCCAAGTCCTGTTTTCCTTTTTCATGGCAAGCACCTGCATCATCATTCCCGGTGAACAGAATCCACATTGCTCCGCCCCCTCTTTTGCCATAAAATCCGCAAATTCCTTTGCCTCTTTTTCCACACCCTCCAGCGTGGTAATGCGATGACCATCCGCGCGTCCCACAGGCACACTGCAGGACAGCACTGTTTTTTCATCCATCCATACGCTGCATAAGCCGCAGTTTGTCGTTTCACAGCCGCATTTCACACTCCTGTAGCCCTGTTCGCGCAGAAACTGCAGCAGCGTCTGCCCTGCAGGAACATCTGCCTGTATTCGTTTTCCATTTACGGTAATTGTTACATTCATGCGGCATCCTCCTTCAGCTGTTTCAAAAGACGCAGCGTTAATGCATAGATCAAAGCAGAACGATATTCTGCACTCCCCCGCATATTATCTTCACATTCCACACACGCCTGCATATGCTTTGCGATCATTTCCTGATCCTCACTCCAGGGCATGGTAAAACGCTGCGCACGTTTTGGGCGGGAACCTGCGACAATACGCAGAGATTCCCCTGCTTTTGCGGCAGACATATTCAGAACCGGAAGATCCGTAGCACTTCTTCGCACACAGGCAAAGGCTGTGTTTACCGGCTCCTTTTTCAGCACGACATGCGTCAGAATATCCCGTTCATACGGCATGGCTGCATACTCCTGTAAGGAAATTCTTCCCTGTTTATACAGAATCACCTCTGCATCCAGACAAAGCAATGCGCATAGTACATCAGAAAAGCCGAAGCGGGAATACAAGGAGCCTCCCAGCGTAGCAGTATTTCGAAACTGTACTCCTACGATATCCTTCAGTGCATCCTTTAACAGCGATCCGAATGCTTCTTGCAGACCTTCATGGGTTTCCAGTGCACGCAAAGAGGTCATAGCACCAATCGTGAAGCTGTCCTCATCTTCTTCAATCATATCCAGATGCAAATCACATAAATCAATGGCGACCGGAATCGTACGTTCCTGCATACGCAGCCACAGCATTCCAGCGATAATCTGATTCATTCGGTTTTTCTGCAGAAGCTCATATGCTTCATCGAGGCTCTTTGCCTTGCAGTATTGCTGAATCGTCAGCATAGTTATTCTCCTTCCATATAAGAGTAGGTTCACTCTTAGTTCCAATCACTGTAAAGGTATCCCCGTACAGTTCATTATAATACGTACAGCAGGCTGCCGTCATTTCTGGACGCGGCCCGCGTATATGTGCATACAGCTTTCCCTGATGCAGCAGCACAAGCTCATCCGCATACTGCAGGGCCAGGTTGGGATCATGCATACTGATCAGCATACTTCTTCCCTGAAGCTTCAGCCGCAGCATCTCCTGCAGAAACTGATGCTGGCGCCGATAATCCAGATAGGTACACGGCTCATCCATCACCATAAGGGCGGCATCCTGTAAAAAGGCTCTGGCAACATAGGTCATCTGCAATTCTCCACCGCTGATTTCCTGTAATAATTTTCCTTCAATATGGGACAGGTTCCAGTCCTTTAACAGTGCATGCACCTGCTCGTACTGTTTTTTCGAAGGCAGGGCAAACGGGGAGAGTGTACGTGCAAAGCCGCTTACGATACATTCCTCCACCGCAAGATCCTCTACGGTTTCCTTAATCTGGGGAACATAGCTGAACAAAGCGGCAAGCTGTCGCTGCTTCAGCGAATGTATATCGCTCTTGTCATGCAAGATACAGCCTTTATAGGGAATATATTGCAGAAGGGAACGAATCAGTGTTGTTTTCCCGCTGCCGTTCTCTCCCAGCAGCATAACGATGCGGCCCTTTGGTATCGCAAAGCTGATATCCTTTAAAATGTCTCTGCCCTGCAGCTGTACCGATAGATGTTGTATGGAAATCATAAATGCAGCCTTCCCTTCACGAATAGTACTACAAGTGCAAGAGCACCGAACAGACTGGTAAGTATGCTGATGGGTATTTCAATCGTCATAAGGGTCCGTGCCAGTGTATCGCACAGAAGCAGAAAGATCGCTCCGCTGACTGCTGTAATTCCCATCGTCTGTGAAATCGGCTTGCGACAGGCGATACGGATAATATGGGGTATCAGCAGAGAAACCCAGCTGACGATTCCCGCAACACTGATCACACTGGAAATCAGAAGGGTAGCCAGAAGCAGGGATACCCATCGTATGAGCTTCACATTGACGCCAAGGGTAGAGGCCTCTTCTCCAAATGAAAGCAGCTGTATCTGCCAGCGCAGCAGATACAAGCCACTCATTCCAAGTGTGCACAGCACAAGGGTAAGAAAGACGGCAGACCACGAGGCATCGGAGAACCCGCCCATCAGCCAGTATTCCATATTTGCCAGCTGCGTTGCAGGATCTGCATACAGCTTCATCATCATCATGAGAGAGGTCGCAACCGCCTGCAGAATCAATCCGGCAACCACCAGATTCAGGATTCTGTTCCCTCTGACGCGGGAGGCAAGCAGAAAGGTCAGAATAACCAGCAGCATACCTGTAAGAAAGGCACACAGCTCGATAAACCAGGATTCCTGATAGAAAAGTATCGCAAACACCGCACCCAGAGAACAGCCGCTGCTTGCACCGATAACATCACCGCTAGCCAGGGGATTTCGGAAAATCGTCTGATAGACAACGCCGGATACCGCCAGTGCCGCACCGCTGATACTGACCAGAAGAATCCTTGGCATCCGCAGATTCCACACCAGTGACTGTGTCAGCTCATCACCGGAAAACAGCAGCGCCCTTGCGATATCCGAAAGGCTGCTGCCGTATCTGCCTGCGCACAGAGAACCCAGAGCCAGCACTGCCAGCAGCAGTCCAAGCCAGAATCTGCGTCTCATATCACAGGCCCAGATCGCTGTCCTTTACTTCTATGTGATAGAAGGTACGGTAAAAGTCCTTTGCTTCCTGCTTTACTGTATCCATGGAAAGATTATCCGGATACAGCGTTGCATATGCCCACAGTGCACCCAGACAGCTGGACAGATTCGGGGTATCCCAGGTTTCCAGCGGACTTGGGAATTCATACACCTGCTTCTTCTTTACCGCGTTTAAGGAAGACAGTGCGGAATCCTGCAAAACACGCTTCACATCTGCACCGCCGTTTTCAAGGAAAATCACATCCGGATTCATATCCAGCAGGGTTTCTTTCCCAATCGTACTCCAGCCCTTTCCAGCCTTTGCCATGACATTTTCAGCCTTCGCACTCTTCAGGAGGCTGTTCTGGAACATATCGGAGCCTGCTCCCTCCAGCAGACTGCTGCCGGACATATACACCTTCTTTGCTACTCCGGTATCCGTTATGTATTTTTCCATCAGTACATCACGATAGTTGAAATAATTCTGTGCTTCCTCTCTTGCACCGAGTGCAATTGCGATGAGATTGACCGCTTCATCATATTCCGTCTGTGTTTCCGGATTCAACAGGATAACCTTCATTCCAGCGTCCTCCAGCTTTCCGACATAGCTCTTCAAAGCAATCGGCAGAAATGCAACATCCGCCCGCGTTTTGATGGCAGCCTCTACATTAAAGGACTTTTTATTTCCCATTGCCGGAAGCTCCAGGATTTCAGGAGCAGCCTGCTTATAAATTTCACGCTGATCCGCTTTCATTTCCACACCGACAAGCTTGTCCTTCTGACCAAGACCAATCACCGTACTTGTTGCGATATAATATCCGCTGATCGCCTTCTCTGCAGGCTTATCGAAATTTACCTTTCTGCCGGCCTGATCGGTAATGATAAAGCCTTCACTTACTTTTTTTTCATCTTCCTTGCCTGTATCCGTACACGCCATCAGAGACAGCGCCATAATAGCAGACATAGCTGTCATTAAAAACCTTTTCATATCTTAGCCTCCCATTGCTTTCAGAATGTATTTTTTTACATCCTCATATGCCATCACATCCAAATCAAAGACGATCACATCTTTTCTGGCTGCTATTTCATGAATATATTGTATATCATATTTCTTTAAAACACCAAGAATGTTTGGAAATTTATCTATACTATCCAGCAGTGTTTGCAGGTATATGGTTTCCTTTTGTTCCAGATGTCCGATTTCATCCAGAATCAGGATATGCTCCTGCAGCCTGCACGCCTGCTGTAACAGCTGTGTGCCAAAGCTGTTGAATATTCCCGGTATCACTTCGTTCCACGTTTCATGCTGCATCGAAAAGCGCTGATCGTTGTGCTCCATTGCATGCAGCGCATGCAGATAAAAGCCGGCTCGCCGCTGTTCCTCATAAAAAGGGAGTGTCAGAAAGCCGCAGACAGACTTATGACACTCCCGGATACATTCCTGAATGCAGGTCGATTTTCCAATCTGTTTCTGTCCAGTCAGGAAAATCTTCATACTATTCCTCTTCGCTCTTTTTCTTTGGCAGAATCAGATTCAATACCGTAGCAATCACAAAGGTCATGATGATACCGTTCTGTGCAAAGATGTTTCCAACCCAGGAAGGAAGCTGTGCAAGAACAGCTGGTACATTTCCGATTCCCACGCCCAGACCGATGGCCAGAGCAACGATCAGACCGTTACGCTCATCCAGCGGCTCTCTTGTTAAAGACTGGATACCACTGACCAAAATCATGGCAAACATAATGACAGCGGCACCACCTAACACAGACTGCGGCATAACGGAGAATAAGGCACTCAGCTTCGGACAGAATCCGCACAGAATCAGGAATACAGCACCTGTCATAATAACAAAGCGGTTAACGACCTTTGTTACAGCGACAAGACCGACATTCTGTGAAAAGGAGGTGTTTGGCAGTACACCGAAGATTGCGCCCAGAATAGAACCAAGACCATCAGCCATAACACCGCCTTGCAGCTCTTTGTCTGTGGCTTCCCGGTTCAACCCGCCGTTTGCGACACCGGAAACATCTCCGATCGTTTCCACAGTCGTTGCGATGAACATGATTCCCATCGCTATAATTGCCTGCGAATTAAACTCAAAGGCTACCGGCATAAAGGCCGGAAGTGCAAACCAGCTGGCAGAGGACACCTGTGTAAAGTCCACCATACCGAGTATAATAGCCAGAATATAGCCTGCGACGATACCAATCAGTATAGAGGCATTGTTTATTGCTCCCTTAAACTGCTTGGCAATCAATATGACAATGATAACGAAGGTTCCAACAAGCAGATGATTGGTGCTTCCGAAATCTGCAGCGCCGTTTCCTCCTCCGAAGTAGTTGATTCCTACCGGCAGCAGGGAAAGTCCGATCGAAATGATGACCAGACTGGTCACAACCGGTGGAAACAGCTTACGCAGCGGCTTGATGAAATACCCCATTACCATTTCAAAAATACCACCGATAAAGCTCGCCCCCATCAGGGCACCGTACCCAAACGCCGCCCCAATGGCCTTTGCTGTTCCGATAAAGCCGGAGCTGGTACCCATTACGATTGGCAGTCCGCTTCCGATTTTCCAAAACGGATACAGCTGAAACAGGGTCGCAATACCTGCGACAAACATAGCATTCTGAATCAGTGTCATTTTTAATACACCGCTCATTTCCAGCATACCGCAGACGATAATCAGCGGGGATACATTCCCCAGAAACATCGCAAGAATATGCTGAATCCCAAGTGGCAGCGCTTTTTTCAGCGGTACCGTTCCATCCAGTTCATAGATGGAGTCTTTCTTTTTCTCTTCCATTACGTTCTCCTTCAATGAAAAAAGTTCCCGTCGATTATGCGGGAACCAATCTTTTATCATAGATATAATAAAATGATCAGTTCCGTAGTCCCAGAGGTATCGGTCTGGGGTAGAGACATTCGCACCATACCACGCGAATTATACGAAACGTAAAGATTTTACCACATATTGTATTATTTTTCTACATAAATAAACACTTTACCTGTCAGCTTTAAAAAAAGTGTGACCACACCGTACAGGATATCCGATATTACAATCTGCAAGCTTTCTTTTTCCTGTATACAACAGCTGACAATGCTGACCCCTATCCGAACGATTGTGGAATACAAGCCGTTAGAAATCAATGGATACTTATCCATATAATGTATATCATCCATTGATTTGAACTATATGTAAACAGTCACAAGACAATCATACATGTTAAAATAGAACTATAAGATGTATAGAGAATGAAAAGAGAGGTGAATCAATGACAAAACTGAAAAACAAAATCAAAGAAGCAGTATCCTCTGTATTGCCGATTACCTGTATTGTATTTTTATTAAGTATCACAATCACTCCGATGCCGGTGGGTACCATGCTGCTGTTTGCCTGTGGTGCCGTAATGCTGATTATCGGCATGGGACTTTTTTCCCTGGGTGCGGATATGTCCATGATGCTAATGGGAGAGGGCATCGGCACCATGCTCAGCACGTCAAAAAAAAGATGTCTTATGGTATGCATCACCTTTGTCATCGGCTTTATCATAACGATTGCAGAGCCTGATCTCACAGTGCTTGCACATCAGGTTCCCGGTATTCCGGACAACACGTTAATCTGGACAGTCGCTGCCGGTGTCGGCTTCTTTCTGGTCATGGCTTTGCTGAGAATTCTGTTTCACTGGAATTTGAAATATCTGCTTATGCTGTTTTATGCACTGGTATTTATACTTGCCTACTTTTCCATGGATACCTTCATGGCAGTGGCCTTTGACAGCGGCGGGGTTACAACCGGTCCAATCACGGTCCCCTTTCTCATGGCACTGGGCATTGGTATGGCCAATGTCACGCAGAAGCATGCAGAAGAGGAGAGCTTTGGTATCGTAGCGCTGTGCAGCATCGGTCCGATTCTGGCTGTCCTGCTGCTGGGCATTCTGTATGAGCCACAGGGTGCGACATATACACCGTTTGAAATGGCTTATGTGGAAACAAGCAAGGATGTCATTCGGATTTTTCTGACAGAGCTGCCGCATTACATGTGGGAGGTAAGCAAGGCACTGCTTCCCATCCTGTGCTTCTTTCTCCTGTTTCAGCTTATCAGCAGCTATTTCAACAAACGTGCCATCATTAAAATTCTCGTTGGCGCTCTGTATACCTTTCTCGGTCTTATTCTGTTCCTATGCGGAGTCAATGTCGGCTTCATGCCCGCCGGTTATTTCATAGGAACGCAGATAGCAGCCTTGTCCTATAACTGGATTTTAATCCCCATCGGCGTGCTGATCGGCTTCTTCATTGTGAAGGCGGAGCCGGCTGTGCATGTGCTTACCCGTCAGGTGGAGGATATTTCATCAGGTACCATATCGACGAAGGCCATGCTGTATTCTCTTTCAATCGGTGTTGGCATATCGCTTGGAATCGCCATGCTGCGCATATTGAGCGGAATCAGCATCATGGTATTTCTGATTCCGGGGTATCTTACAGCAATTATACTGAGCTTCTTTGTACCTAACGTATTTACAGGCATCGCCTTTGATTCCGGCGGTGTAGCCAGCGGTCCGATGACAGCCACCTTCCTGCTGCCGTTTGCCATGGGTGCCTGTGAGCAGCTTGGGGGAAATGTTTTACTGGATGCATTCGGCATTGTAGCGATGGTGGCAATGACACCGCTTCTGACCATCCAGATTCTTGGTCTGGTGATGACAAAGCATAAAAAGACAGCTGCCGGGGAGCTGCAGGAGGATAGCATCATGGAGTTTGAGGAGGTCATAAATGAGCGGACAGAAAATTAAGTGTCTGGTGATTATTGTAAACCGGGATAAAGGAGAGCAGGTCGCAGAGCTATGCCGATCATACCAGCTGTATTTCACCTATGGCATTCTCGCACTGGGAACAGCAGGCTCTGATCTACTGGATTATCTGGGAATCGGTGAAACGGATAAGGAGCTGCTATTCTGCTGCCTTCCTGCACAGCTGGAGCATGAGGTTATGCATCGGATCGCAAAGGAAACACAAATCAGAAAAATGGGGCACGGTATTATGTTTACCATGCCGCTGAGTGGAATCAGCAGCCTGTTTCAACGTAAAATTTTATGTGGAAGAATCTATGAGGAGGAAGAGATGGAACAGAAGGAACGTAAGTATGAGCTTGTTATTGCGGTCGTAGAACACGGCTGGCGTGATCAGGTTATGGAAGCTGCCAAGGAAGCGAACGCCACCGGTGGTACGGTTCTCCATGCCCGTTCTCTGCATGAGGATGATGCGACCTCCTTTCTCGGTATCAGGCTGCAGGGTGAAAAGGATATCGTTGTAATTTTATCCGTCTATGAGAATTACAAGCAGATCATGCATGAAATCAATATGGCTGCAGGTCTTCAAACCGAAGCCAAAGGTCTTATTTTCTCCATGCCGGTGGATGAATTCATCGGAATGTAAACTAAAAAAGCTTCAGCTCATGCCTTTGCTCAATGCAGGTTTGTTACATCATGATGAAAAGGGTCAATGCTGACCCTTTTTTCATCTTGTTTCAACGTGAAGTGTTCCAGCCCCTCAGCGATAAGCAAGGTGCAGCAACGTCCCCTGTCTTATCTCACGTCGTCCGCTTGCCGCTTAGTCGTGATCCGTTTCCTTATCCCATTCCAGAATTGTCCCCTTGTATGCATCAATCGAATACTCATATTCTGTGGAGCCTTTGCGAAATTCAATTTCATATACCGACATACCGTCATCGTTTTCCAGCTTCGCCTTGGTGAAGGTCACACTGCCTGCCTGCAGACCGGCGTGTGAGAGTGCTGTGCTTTTTGCACGATCCACTCCGATATAGGAAGCGGATGGCTTTGACTGCTCCTGATTTTGAATTTCCAGCCGTTCAGATTTTCGTTCTCTGACAGCCCCGCTTTCTGCATCAAGCTCATAATCATATTCCATAGTCGCAGTCACAAATTCGATTTCATATACCTGCCTGCCATTTTCATAATCCAGCTTTGTCTTCGTAAAGGTCGCAGCTTTTGCACTCACACCGGCATCCTGCAGCGCTCTGCTTCTGGCATCTGCTTTACTGATCAACTGTTGTGAGGCTGTTGAATTGCCCTTGTTGTTTTCTGGTTCACTGCCTGAAGCTGCATTCGTTTCCATATCCTTTTCCAGAATCGTCCCATCCTTTGCGAGCAGCTTGTATTCATATGTCTTCTGTGCAGTTTTAAATTTCAGCTCGTAAATCTCCTGCGCATCCTCTTTGTTTAAGGAAGCCTTGAGAAAGGTTCCGTCACGTTCCTTCAGCCCTGCATTCTTCAGCATCCTATTCTTTGCCTCCTGTAGCGAAATCGGGGACGTATCTGCTGCGGGGCCCTGTTTCAATGTGTCCACATCCCGATCCAGGATATGTCCGTCCTTTGCGGTAATCGTATATTCATAGGCATGCTCATCCGTATGGAATTTCACCTCATATACGCTTTGTCCGTCATCCTTTTCCAATGCCGCCTTTTCAAACTGTGCCGCTGTAGCCTTCACACCGGCATCCTGCAATGCAATTTCCTTTGCCTTGTCCGCATCGATACGGCTGTCTGCTTCCATCGCGTTCGTTATTATAACACCACCGCCTGCTAAAACAGAGATACCGCCGATTGCCAGTAATGCCTTCACAGATGTGGAAAGCTGTTGTATTTTTTTCATCATCTCATTCACTCCTTTATTTCCTTTACACCAGTAGTATAGCAGAGAAAGATGAAAGCAATATGAGAAAACATATTTATTTCATCGGTACACAGAAGGTAAAGCAGGAGCCCTTTCCCTGCACACTTTCCACCTTCATATAGCCATGATGCAGCTGCGCAATCTCCTGTACCATCGCCAGTCCCAGACCGCTCCCCTGATTGCTGCGGGAAGCATCCGCCTGATAAAACCGCTGCCATATATGTGCAAGCTGATCCTCTGCAATTCCCCTGCCGTCATCCGTCACCGATAATAAGACCTCTGCGTGTTCCTGCTTCAGATCAACCTGAATATGCCCGTGCTCTCTTCCATAGCGATACGCATTGGCAATCAGATTTGCAAGCAGACGCTGCAGCAGCTCCCTGTTTCCCATGACCATCACATGCTCTTCCAGCTGCCAGCTCAGCGCGATGTTCTTCTCGCGTATCAAGCGAAGATCCTCACAAACGGAAGCACATAGACTGCTGAAGTCAAGCTGCACCATGCATATGCTATCCCTTTTCTGCTCCATGCGTGTCATCATCAGCATATCATTGATAAGGACGGACATCTTCTGTCCCTGTCTTTGAATCAGCCGCAACGCATCCGCATAGGTACTCTTGTCCTGTTCCTCCTCCAGTGACAGCTCGCATTGGGAAAGAATCACCGTTACCGGAGTGCGAAGCTCATGGGACATATCTCTGGTAACCTGCTTTTCCGCCTGAAAGGACGCCTCCAGCCGATCCATCATACCGTTAAAGGTATCTGCCAGCTGATGCAATTCATCCTGTCCCTTATTCAGCTCGATCCGCTTCTTCAGATCCTGTCCCTGCTGAATACCGGAGGCTGCCTGTATCATTTGCTGAATCGGGCGCAGAAACCGGCCTGCCAGAAAATACCCGCCCGCAAGTGCCAGTAAAATCAATACGGGAATCAGCCACATGGAAAGGATAACGATTGCATCCATCCAGCGTGCTCCCTGACTGCGGGATACTATGCCGCGCAGCCACAGATCCTCCATGCCTTCTCCCTTCAAGGAGCGATCATACAGATAATACATTGTTCCCTTATAGCGAAGTGTCTGCAATTTATTATCAGCAAAGGCAATATCTCCGCTTGCCTCTGCTATTGGATTTTCTCCATACAGCAGCTCATAATCTTCCTTATATAAGGTGGTATATATTCCATTCATCTGATCCAGATAGTCATCATCAATTTCAAGATACCCGTTTTTATACTGTATGTAAATATCTCTGTCGCCATCCGGATTGGCATCCTCTTTATTTCTGTAATACTCTACCTCGTCCACATTGTCACTGACCATTTCCACCAGAGAGTCCTTGATGTTTTTCTGTACGACATTATCACTGATCATCCACACACAGCCCAGTGTCAGGGCAGCCAGAACACTCATGGCCAGTGCAAACCACAGCGTGATTTTCGCACGAATACTCAGACGCTTCATGAAGGCTCCTTTATTACATAACCGCTTCCTCGTACTGTATGGATCAGCTTGCAGGTGGATGCGCCATCGATCTTTTTACGCAGATAGCTGATATAAACATCTACCAGATTCGTGCCTCCTGCATAATCGAAATCCCAGATATGCTCCTCAATAGTTTCTCTGGAAAGCACGATATTTTTATTCAGCAGCATATATTCCAGCAATGCATATTCCTTTGCGGAAAGCAGTATCAGCTTATTTGCACGGTGCACTGTATGCGTAGCCGTGTCCAGAGTTAAATCACCGACCTGAAGAAGGGAGGTCTGACTTCCCTTGGACAGACGGATCATCGTTCGGATTCTGGCCATCAGCTCAGCAAAGGAAAACGGCTTGATCAAATAATCGTTAGCTCCGCTGTCCAGCCCCAGAACACGGTCTTCAATGGAATCCCGCGCACTCAGAAACAATACAGGTGTCATTCTTCCCTCAGCACGCAGCTGCTTCAAAACCGCATAGCCGTCCATCACCGGCATCATGATATCAAGAATAACAGCATCGTAATCGGCAACAGCCAGAAACTCCAGAGCCTCCGCTCCGTCAAAGCAGGCATCTACCGTATAGCCTTCCTTTCTGAGTTTTTGACATACGATATCATTCAGATCACGTTCATCCTCTGCAAACAATAGTCTCATTCCTGCATCTCCTTCCTTTGCTTCCATGGTATCATACAAATATGAAAGTAACATGAGAAAGCTATCACTTTTATCTTAGCAGTATTATGCTCCATTCTCCACAGTCTTTTCAAGAATTTGATACCTGCGTCCTCTGAAGGTTACGTGTTTTTCAACAGCAGCAATTTATCTTTATTCTTTTATTTTACTGTAAACAGCTTTACTTCAAAAAAAGCCACCCTGCTGCGAATTACACAGGGTGACGCTTTCTGTTGCTTAATATCTTCTTTTGATCTGCAGACTTTCCAGATAATCGTAGATTTCGATATCCCTTCGTTTCATCGCATCCAGGATATGGTGTGGATCCTCCAGGCGCATACCGCCGGCCGTGATCAGCTGCATCATATTCAGAATATCCTCACTTGTGCGAAAGCCGGTCAGCAATATTCCGCCTTTACCGGCAGGCAGCAGAATACCGTTATCCATAGGATTGATATACAGAGTCACAAACAGATCCTTTTCCTTATACAGCTTCAACAGATAGGTGTATCTGGACAGACCCCATACACCGGCCTTGCGATCCACCGTGAAGGTCGCATGATCAATATCCTCATATCGTATTTCCTGCAGAAACGGTGTTACATCATCACTGCATAACACATGCAGGATCATATTCCATTTCTGACGATCCTTATATGCCGGAATAATGACAAGTGCATCCTCACGCATATCATAAATCTGACCGCCGCCCAGACACAGCGGCACCCACATAATCACAGTAAAAAGCGGAAACAGTACAAGGAAGCCGATTTGCAGGATACGGATATCCGCAAAATCCTCAAAGCTATCCGCAAGACCGTACATAAAGCCACCCAGACATAATGACAAAACAAGAACAACCAGAAAGCTTGAAATAATCTTTTTTCTACTTAATACCTTTCGTTTGAATTTCATATTTTCTAACATGATATATCCCTTCTTTCGCTATCATTATATCCGTAAAAGTTCACCTTGCCCGCGTTTTTACATAAGCGGTTCATTTTCCGACATCAGCGGTTTATCGAAGGCTACCGTTGTACGAAACAGCAGATGTGTGCGTTCCCAGCCGGCGCTGAGTGTTCCCTGATAACGACGGGCGATATCTCTTATATTCTGCATGCCGAAGCCATGTGCAAATGCGTCCTCTTTTTCCTGTTCCATGCGTATACAGCTGTTTTTCATTTTCCACAGAATCGTGGAATGCTGTTCCACCATACGCAATAAAATAAACGGCTCCTCTGCGGCAAGACAGCTTTCCAGTGCATTATCCAGCATGTTGCAGAGTACCGCACAGCGATCAATTGGATCCATAAAGCTGTAATCTATCACATCGCTTTCCAGCTGAAAGCGAATCCCTGCCGCCTGAAAACGCGGATGATACAGCTGTAATATCTTATCAATCAGCTCATCACCTGTTTTCTGTACATTCAGCATATGCTCAGTTTTCACAATAATATCACTGCGATAGTCATCAACCGCAGGACTTCCCTGCTTCATCTGTTCCAGCAGCTCCACATGCTTTTTTAAGTCATGCATGGATTTCATGATGTATGCATTTTCTTTTTGAATGCGTTCATAGCGCTCTCTGTTTTCCACCATATGCTGTGTCTTCACCATCGCCTGCAGCTCCTTTTCCCGACGGATTTCCAGACAGAAGCAGATTCGATACAGCTTCATCACCAGTATCACCAGCACCTGCAGGCTGCAGATGATACCGGTATCCTCATGTATCCCCTGACTTCCTATATAGGCACAAATGATTAAATAGAGGAAAGCCGCACCGGCAAAAACAGGCACATAGAGCTGTTCATATTGAACATGCCGATAGTAAAACAGAAGCAGCTGTATGAGAAATACGACTCCGCAATACAGACAGCCCTGCAGCCAGTCTGCAGGCTCTGCATGAAAGGCTGGATTCTGCGTGCTGATGATCTGAACGATAATCGCACCGGCTATCAGGTCACCGATAAAAAACAGATGGGACTGCCAGTCGTTGCGATACAGCAGGATGGACAGGCAGAGCAGAGCCGCCAGCAAAATCCGCAGTATGGTTATAGAAAGCCAGGGCGATATGAGAATCAGAAAGAATCCGGTTATCAGATAGGGCAGGATTTTGGCCAGCGAGGAACGGTATTGCGAACGCATAGTTTCATGGTAGGAATAGCAAAGCGTGCACATCATCAAAATCTCAAAGACCCGCAGGAACAAGCTCATGCGTACTTCTCCTGGAAGCTGCGCCATACCGCCTTCACAGTTTCCACACGTCGTCTTGCCAGAGGCAGTGTTTCACCAGATTCAAGCAGAATCGTGTCTTTCTCCATCGATACGATGCGGCGTACATGGACGAGGATACCCTTGTGACATTTCACAAACAAGGCAGCATCCAGACGTTGTTCCCATATACTCAGACTTTCTCTGCTTTCAAATGTTCCCTCCGGGGTATGAAAGCGGGTGCCTCTTCCCATTGTTTCGACACACAGGATATCTCTTCGCTTGATTCTATGATACGTATCACGTTCCTCCAGAACAAGTGTCTGTCGGTCATCCAGAGAGAGCACCTCATCCAGCTCACTGTATAAAAGCTGTGCATTCACCGGCTTCAACAGATAGCGTGCAGCCTGAATTTTGTAGCCCTCCACACTGTATTTTAAATATCCTGTGATAACAACGATAATCATATCCGGTGCTACCTGACGCAGCTTTCTGCCAATCTCTATACCATTTTCCTGCCCCACCTCAATATCGAGAAACAGCAGATCACAGGGGATGGCTTTTACATGTGCAAGCAGCTCATTTCCGTTATGGAAGATATCAATGCGCCGCTGCATCAGTTCCTTCCTGTCAAAATATACATCTGCCAGTTCTTTTATATGCTCTGCTTCTTTTCTTTCATCATCCAGAATTGCTATATGATACATCGGTATCTCCCCTTGTCTTTATAGTTTATTATACCATGTTCCCTTTTGTTTCTACCCCTTATTTTTCAAGTATGGAAATTTCTGTCCCTGTCATAAATCTCCTGCTTCTTTCCGATTACACATTCCTTTCATTCCATTACGCCGTGGTATGCTTATAGGTAAAAGAATGATCAGACACAAGCTTACGGAAATCAACGCACAATACAAATACTTATGCATACTTTGTAAATTGTTTTATTTCAAACAAAAAAACTTCCTATTGAAGCTTTTTCATCATATTACTACTTCTGTGATAATGTCTGTGTTATATATTCTTTATAGTGTTTTTCAAGCTTTTTAAAATCACAACACCTCTTCTTTATTTTATCCTGTAAGGTATCGTTTACATATGCTTCATAAAGCTTCTCTGCTTTTTTTAAACCATTTCCTTATTTTCTGTTTTATTCAGCCACGAGATTTGGTTTATTAACAGATTACTGTATGTATTCACATCTTTTAATGGCCTTATTATTTTATAAACAGAAGGATCATGCAAAACAGGAAACATATGATTGAAATTTATCGCTCCCCACTTTCCCCCATTTATTTTATGAAAATCCATCGTATTTTTCATATTTTTATGCTTATCTTTAGGTGATGTTAAAGGAATGACATATCCAATATCATCATGTGTCATAAGAATACCGATAAATGGACGCATTTCACTCACCGATTCCCGGTATTCAGGGTATTCTCAAATCAATGTGTTTTCTTAGATAATCGGTATATGCAACATCTATTTGTATAAACTGTACCCTTTTATTTTTGAACCGCCACATATAACCACCCCTTATTTAAAAAAGCCAGCTTGCGCCAGCCACTTTTTTAGCTCTCACTTTTAGATTTCTCCAAAGTAGAGTACACCGCTTTTTACCTTCATTATTATAGTACTACAGAAACGAAGACATGTCACATCTGTTAAAAATTTTTTAGAAAAAACTTTTAAAAATTTCAAGCGACACTTATAAAACAAATAAAATTGGAATTATTTATAAGAACATTCAAATACATCCGTACGGATAAGAAATTAAAAAAGGAAAGTAATCGCTACCTTCCTATCCGTTACGCTTACCATCACTTTCTAAACCTTATTTGTAATCATTCATATTATAACCCAGCTCTGAAAAAATCCGATTCTTTTCTGCCACACCCTCCTGAATTTCAGGCAAATTGTCAAGTGCCAGTGATAAAAACAATGTATCAACGATCAGGGACTGTACAATCAGTGCCGTGTGACTTGCCAGCCGCAGATTATTTTCCACAGCCGATACAAACAGCGTTACCGTTGCCTTGCTTGCCAGCTCCTGATTGCCATACTGGGTGATGAGAATAATCTTTGCCTTTTTCTGATTCGCAATATTGATATACTGATGTGACTGTACCGATTTCCCCAGAGTCGTAAAGCAGATAAGCAAATCATCCTCTCCCATATTCAGATTGGACTCCAGCTGAAGATGCACATCCTCATAGTAGATTACCGGAATATTCAGCCGCATGAATTTTATCTGCAGCTGCTTCACCAGTGTACTGCTTGCGCCCAGTCCGCTCAGATATATCTTACGTTTATGCTCATTTGTATCCCGAATCAGCTTTATCGCCTTATCCAGCTCCTGTGAATCTATGATATCCGTAGTAGACTGAATAGAAGTAACAATAAAGGCACTCAGCTTCTTCAATACGGAATCCGGTGTGTCTGTAGGCATGATTTTATCCAGAATCATGTCTGAATTCTCATTATAGAAATTGGCAGACAGATTTGCCGAAAGAGAGAGTTTGAAATCGGAATAGCCCTCACAGCCCAGCTTGCGCGCAAACCGGATCACGGTTGCCTCACTAACCTCCGCCTGCAATGAAAGATCCTTTAAGGTTAGCGAAAGAATCTCCTGACTGTGGGTTAATACATAATTTCCTAATTTTTTTTCTTTTGCGGATAGAAACGGCATGACCGATTCCAGACTTGATATGATATTAACTGCTTGCATAAACTCTCCTTCACTTGGCTTCCACACATCGGGTGAAACCATCTGTGATGCTTGTAATGAAGCATACACTTACATATCACATTCTACCAACGGAGTGAAAAAAATGCAATATGTTCCCGGCAAAGGGTACCATATGTTCTATACAAGGCGCGCTATAAGCCTCTGCAATCATCGCTGAAAGCTATATGACAGGCAGACTGTATCCTAACACGTATTTGTCTGCAACGCATGTAAAACCGCATGAAGACTTGGATAAATACCCGTACATTGCTCATAAAGCTCCTTTGTCGGCGGCACCAGATCCGGAACCATAATGGTAGAGCAGCCCGCCTGTATGCCTGCCCTAACACCATTGATACCATCCTCAAAAACATAGCAGTCCTGTGCCTGCAGATTCAGTTTCTGTGCAGCCAGAAGGAAGATGTCCGGGAACGGCTTTCCATGCTCTACCTGCTCCCCGCTCACTACAGCGTCAAAATAGTCTGCTATTCCTGCCAGACGCAGATTGCTTTTGATCAGCTCCATAGGAGCACTGCTTGCCACTGCCATGCGAACTGCATGCTGCTTCAGATACTCCAGAAGCTCCACAACACCCGGTTTCATGGGAACCTGTTTGGATAATGTTACGATAGCATGTGCAAACAATTCATCTGTCAGCTTCTTTGCATCAACCCTTGGCCAGTATGTATTCACAATTTCACTCATACGGGTACCGTTCGTACCACGCAGCTCATCCAGCATCGCAGGATCAACCTTTAGACCGTAAAGCTCTGCAATATAATACCACTCCTGATTATATACCAGCTCTGTATCGAACAGCAGACCATCCATATCAAAAATAGCTCCAGCCCTCATACTGCCTCCTTTTTCCTATGCAGAAGGTGCATTGAGCAGAAGGAAGGAGAGATTTTCTTTATGCCATGGTGATGCCAGTACGTTTTTATGTAGCTTGTACACGATGGTCCCCTTCCTTGTCTCTATCGTGAAAAGAAAATGAAGCAGCTTGATTTTGATAGTAGTCGATACAATATCCTTATGCGGAAGAAATAGCAGGGTATGCTCCTGCGGCGCTCCATTGATATCATCAACCGCCAGAATAGCGATTCCCTGCGCATTGATATGCAGTATATGATCCTTCATCGTATGCATGATTTCACCCAATCCGTTTTGGTAGGCTCCAATTCCTGCTTTCACTGTTGCACAAAGGGTTCCATGCTGCGCAAAGCAGATCTGATGGCTGTTTAATATGTCTCTGATCTCCTCTTCCTTCATAGCTCCACCTCCTCCTGCATTATGCTGCCTGACGTTCCCTCAGCAGCTTATTGAAATCCACGATTCCCTTATGTCCGGTATCCACCAGCGCTTCCCTGTCCATGCCGGCAGCTCCGGAACCGATATATTCCAGTACCATGCACAAATTCATCCCCGTTATCACACTGATTTTCTCCGCATACTTCGCGTTCTGCAGCAATCTCGCACTGCAGTTGCAGGGAGAGCCAAAGAGCAGATCACAGAAAATCACAACACCCTCTCCGGTATCCACCTTTTGTATAGCAGCTTCCAGCTTCTCCATAAATTCTGTGATTTCCTCACCGGGGAGAAGACACAGCGCCTGCATCTGCTGCAGCTCTCCGCAGAAAATTTGCAGCGTATCCAGCAATCCCTCCGCCAAACGGCCATGACTTGCCAATAATATTCCTTTCATGTGTGTTCCTCCTCATTTTGCACCATATGGGCATCCGATTTTCGGAATGCTCATACGGATTATGTTTCATTACCTGAGAGAGTATTCTCCCATGTTGTTATGTGTTTAAAATAATCCGATTGCAGCACAGAGCAGTGCGATCACAATGGTGAAGAAGACAAGCTTCGCTACACTGACATGCTTTTTGCTGATCAGATAATAATAGATAAACAACACACCGATGGACAGAACACCCGGCATGATACCGTCGATTTTTTCCTGTACGCTCAAGGTTGCCTCATCAAAGTTTGCTGTGATAGCAACTGCCAGATTAACCATGGAAGCAGTCAGTGCACCCATCATTGCCATACCAAGGATGTTCGCACCTTCAATGATATTGCTCATCAGCTTACTTGACATGATATCCTTGATTGCAGAGCGTCCCTTTGTATAGGTCATTTTGGTAAAAATAATCAATTCGCCAAGCGTATACATCGTACCGAGAAGCAGCAGCCAGAAGCCGGCAATTGAGCCGCCCTGTGCCAGAGAGCAGGAGGCCAGAATGAATAGAGTGGTAATGGTCCCTGCACTGAAGGAATCCCCCAGCGCCGCAACCGGCCCCATTAACCCGGTCTTAACGGCGACGATGGATTCGGAAGGAATCGCATCCGGATTGTTTGCCTTTTCCTCTTCCATTGCCAGCGTAGTTCCCAGAATCAGACCACCGGCTGTCGCATTGGTATTAAACAGCTCCAGATGACGCTGCAGCGCAGGAATCATATCCTCCTTGTTCGGATATAGTTTTTTCAAAGCCGGAATCAAGGCATATGTATATGCAATAGACTGCATACGTTCATAATTCAGTGACATTTCCGTTGTAATATACCATCTGGCGATTACACGGTTGACATCCCGTTTTGTCAATGATGTTTTTCTTTCCTCAGCCATCTTCTATGCACCCTCCTTTTCTCTTTCACGTTTTTCCAGTACAACCAGCACTGCAACACAGCCTGCGACCAGACCAGCTGTCAGGGTATTCAGACCTACTGCCTTTACAACAATGAAGCCCAGTACCGTATAAGGAATCATCTTCGGCTTTCCGATCATGTTCATAATCAGAGCAAATCCGATTGCCGGCATAACACCGCCTGCAACCTCCAGACCGTGCATAACCCAGCTAGGCACGGAATTCATGAAGGTCAGCATAGCATCCTGCCCAAACATAACAATTAAAAATACAGGAAGAAACAGCAATGGAATCTCAATCAGTGGCGGATACACCACTGCACATCTGGTAATGCCGGAAAGGTTTCCCTTTGCCGCAAATTCATCAGCTCTATGCACAAAGATAACATTGATCATTTTACGCAGGTTTGTCACAAAGGAGCCCAGCAGTCCCATCGGAACGGCAAATGCTATCGCCTGCTCCGCCGTAAGCCCCGTTGCCAAAGCAATCGGTATGACGGTTGTCGCCGCCAGTGCCGAGTCCGTCGGAAGATTGCCTCCCGGCGCAATGATTCCTGCAAACGCTGCGGCAATACCGCCGCCGATAATCAATCCCTTTGTCAAATCCCCGTAAATCAAACCGGCAACAACCCCTACTACGATAGGACTTGCAATAAAGAAGAATGCAAAATATCCACCAATCATTCCCCGGGCGATCCAATACATCAGACCCATTGCCACCGCCATGATAACCAACTGTGTACCACTCATAATAACCTCACACTCCCTTTCATTATTTCAGCTTCTTTTCAATCGATCCAAGACTTACCGGATCATTTTCCGGTATCGGCTGCAGGAACACGTTTACACCCTCCGCCTTCATTTCGCTTAATTTTTCGTATTCTTCAACGGAAAGCGCAACCCCCTGAACAACCGCTTTACGCTGTGCACTGTTCTGCACTGCACCGACATTCAGCTCCGGCAGCTGAAGGCCGTTTTTGTATACCGTATATGCAGATGCTACATCCTTGAATATCAGCAGCACGGTATCATTTTTTCGGTCAATCGCTGTCTGCACATCCCCCAGCTTGACAATATCAACCTCGCGATCCGGTACTGCCATGCGATAAATATCACCCATGAAAGGATCATCCACCAGGCTGTCATCTGCCAGTATCAAACGATCAACCGGACGGAACTTGATCCATTTTGCCACAATCTGTCCATGTACCATACGATAATCAACACGAACCATATTCAGTTTGCCCATAGCTTTTCCTCTTTTCCTTTTACCCTGTCGGGACTTTATCTTCTTTCGATTTTTACTACCTGACGTGTATCCGCACTCTTATGCACAGCCTCTGCAATCAGCTCTGCTTCCAAACCGTCATTCAGATTTGCGACAAACGGCTTATCATGGAGAATGCAATCCACAAAATCGTTCAGTGGATCAATTCCAAAGCCGATCGCACGACCGTTATGGTTCTGGATAAAGCAGATATTCGGGGTATACTGCTTTTGATCATCAAAGAATTCAACACCGCGTTTCTGGGAATCCACACGAATCATTGCATGTTCACAGAGAATCTCAGAGCATCCGTCATCTGCCTTCGCAAAGCCGTTAGGCAGAATCCACGCATTTTCCACAGTCCAAGTGCAGCCGTTTTCAAATTCCAGAATTGCTGTAATACTGTCATACGTATCCACACCCTTTTCCTGCAGGATTCCCTTATGTCCCACAGCATACACCTGTACGACCTCACATCCCATATACCAGCGAATCAAATCATAGCAGTGCGTTCCAACAAAGTGGACCGGGCTGGAATCGGATGACCAGTTCAGCCAGTTGATTGCGACATCATAGACATTATCCATACGCATATAGCCGCGTACCGGTTTTCCTGTCCCTGCATCCGCAAGCTTGTTTTTTACCGCTATGGATGCCGGATCCCAGCGCTTGTGGTAATCCACCATAACACGGACACCGGCTTTTTCCGCTGCCTCGATGATGTCATAGGCATCTGCAGAAGTAGTTGCCAGTGGTTTTTCCACCAGAACATCCTTTCCATAGCGTATGGCGGTCATCACAGGGTCCTTATGATACGGATCCGGTGTTGCTACGGAAATAGCATCAATTTCCTCACTTTTGAGCATTTCCTCCATGTCGTTATACGTTTTCACCTGATAATCCTGTTCCACTTTATCCGTGATTTCCTTTTTTAAATCACAGACTGCAACAAGATTAACGTTGGGATTTGAAGTGTAGGCATCCAGGTGATTTTTTCCGTAAATCCCCGCGCCTACAACAGCAATATTCAGTTTTTTCATACGTTGCTCACCTTCCTTTAAGTATTGCTACATTGAATATATCACAAAAGTAGTAATACTTCAATATATTTTTATAAATTTGTAGTTTTACTTCTTTTAAATCGAAAACAGCCTGTATAAACCATTTGTAAGACCTTTCATCACGTATATGCAACTCTGTATGAAGTAATGCTTCAGTATGTATGCTTCAGCTTAGGATTTGTTTTGCTTTAAAAAGAAAAATATTGAATAACGGTATCCATACACAAACGGTACTGTCAACTACGAATGTATTCCATCCTTTACAGAAAGATTTCCTGCAGCACGCATTCAGCTTACTACCCCTGCCATTTCAACTATGACCGTAGGGCTTTTCCCATCATGACACATCTGATGATCCTTTTGTAGCGCTGTTGGAACTGACAAGTTACCTTATCATAAAAAAAACAGGAATCAGCGAAATTCCTGTTTTAGATATTTAATAAATTCATCACAGCTGCATGGCTTTCCATAATAATATCCCTGATAAATATCGCAATGCAGAGCTTTCAGCAGCTCCATCTGTTCCCTGGTCTCTACAAATTCCGCAACGACATGAAACTGCATAGAGGCCGCAAGCCTTGTGATACCGCGCACGATATCACGCGAACGTTCATTTTCCAGAATCTGACGAACCAGACTGCCATCCAGCTTAACTTCATCAAATGCATTTTCCTGCAGATACATCATCGAGCTGTGCCCCATGCCAAAGTCATCCATGCTCATTTGAATTCCCAGCTGCTTCAATTCCCGGATGCGCTCCAGAATACGTCCGGAGGTACTGAGCAGGGAACGCTCCGTAACCTCAAGAATCAGCTGGATGTCATGCAGATCGACTTCCTGAAGAATTCTGCGCACCTCCCTGACGAATACAGCGCTTTCCAGCTGCTTCGGTGATATGTTTACAGAAATCGACAGGGGCGTACCTTCCTTCTGTAATTTCTGTGCGTCTTTGCATGCTTCTTTTATGATATAAAGTCCAAGCTCATCCAGAAAGCTTTCTTCTTCTGCCAGCTTTACCATCAGCGGCGAGGAAATTCTTCCGGCTACCGGATGCTCCCAGCGAAGAAGAGCTTCCGCCCCGTGTATATGCTCGGCGTTATCCCTCTGTATCTGATAATGCATATGAATCTGATTTCGCTGCATGGCGTTCTTTAAATCCATCGCCAGTGTTTTGGCAGGGAAATGATATAAGTAGTGATCATCAAGAAAATCCGGAAGTGCTCCGTTTGCCTCACCTACCGCCATATCGGTTTCCATTGTTCGCACCGCCGTTCCAAATTCCTCACTCTGCTGGTTTTCGCTCAGACGAATAAATGGAATATACAGCAAAGTCCCCAGAATCAGGTTAAACAGCTGCAGCAAACTGCCGGAAACAGAGCCGCATGCCTCGTATCCGCTCATGAGAATCGGAACCGTCCATTCCACGGAATGTGTGGGCAGAGGTACCAGCTGCAGCTGCATGGCAAACGCACTGGTCAGTGTCAGAACCAGAGGAACAAGCAGAAACGGCAGCAGCATCAGCGGATTGAAGATGACCGGAAAACCGAATATTACAATTTCATTGATATTGAATAAAACGGAAATCCCCGCTACCTTGGCGAGCTTGCGGTTATTACTCTTTCTCGCTTTTAAAAGCATCGCCGAAATCAGACATAATGCAGCACCGCAGCCTCCCATAAAGACAAACGTATCCAGAAAAGTCTTTATGAATATTTCCGTTGGAAGCTGTCCGGCCTGTACCAGCTGCTGATTGATCAGAATACCGGGCTCCAGAAACTGCTTTGCGACCATCTGCAGCGTATTGGTACCATGTATTCCAAAAAACCAGAGAAAATGTGCAAAGAATACATACAGTAGAGCACCGGGCAGCCCTTTTCCCACTTTTTCAAACAATCCCATAAATAAATAGGCACCGAAATTTGTAATGTTGACTTCTCCAAACTGTGCACGCAGCACTGCACCGATAACAGCGAAGAACAGAGCAATTGCAGCAATCGGAAAAATCCCCTGTATGGCTTTGTTAAACGTATAGTCCGCACCGGCAGTATGCAGCTTTTCAAAACGCCTGCCGCAATGCATACCCTTGTGGAACAGCCAGCAGGACAGCATTGTGATACACATAGCTGTAAACACCCATTCCGGATGGAAAATCTCATTGGCATATTCCATTCCTCCGCAGAATGCCAGATAGGAAACCATGGCCACCACAGGATAAAAGAAAACATCATCCAGCGCATGCAGCTGCCCATAGGAAAGTGCAATCGTGATAATCAGAATCAGTGCAAGCGAATTCAGTGTTATTTCATACAGACTGTTAAAAACGGTAAGCAGAGCTCCGTGATGAAAGGAGGTCAGAAATGACTGGTAGGCATCCAGTGGAAAGCTGGACAGCAGCAAAGCAAAGCTTCCAAGGATAAGAAAAGGGATTGCCAGCATCAATCCGCGTTTAATTGACAGTATAAATATCGAATCAAAAAATTTCCGGTACCCTTTTTTCATACGTTGCCCTCTACAATATCTCTATTTTACCATAGAACCAGGGATGCAACAACGCTTTTCAATAGAACCAGCAGCACAGCACCTGTGTATCTTCAGAAAAAGCAAAGGATATAGAAATAGCAGATTTTTCCTGATTTACGCAAATTCCCTTTCTTATTTGAAATGAACAGGACACACTTCATTTGAGGCAAATATCAAAGTTGATCCTTTTTGATAATGTTTCTTTGAATTACTGAAAGCACAAGAGCCTTATCCCCTGCCTACGCATTTTTTATATTCCCCGGGTGTTATGGAATACATATTCTTAAATGCCTTATATAAGCTGATATCTGATTTAAATCCACATTCCAGCGCGATTTCCTCGATTGTTTTCCCTGTAGACAAAAGCAGGATTTTCACCTGTGAAAGCCGCTTACGTATAAGATATTCGTATGGAGTCATCCGCATAACCTCTTTGAAAACTCTTAAAAAATAGTATTCACTGTAGCCGCCAGCCTCTGAAATATCCTTCAGACCGATATCTCTGCGATAATTCTGCTCGATAAAAGAAACTGCCTTATCCACCATTTCCTGTTTCATACTGCCAGGCTGTGCCTCGTGCAGCTGATAGTGAAGATCACTGTACAGGCGAAGCACGGAAGAGCTGATGGAATACTCGTCCACCAAATGATATTTATCCAGACTCTGAAAAACGGAGTGAAAGAAAATTTCTGTTTTCTTATGAAAACGAAGGTCCTGAAGAATTGTTTCCTGCTTTATATATCCCTGAATACTTTCCCCTGTTAACAGTGCGGCATATACCTCGCAGCCTTCATCCAGATAAATCGAAAACACAGAAGCATAGGACTGAATCAGCGTGCAGGAGCCAGTCAGCGCCGTATAATCGCTGCCCTTTACCAGGATACCTGTACCCTGTGGCAGATACAGCACAAGATATTGGCGATTGTCATGTTTATGAAAATGCAGAATATGAGCTTCTATACATGTAAAATGTGCAACATGCTTTACCATCTGCATATGTACCTGTGCAAATTCTGTTACTTGTATTGTTTCTTCACGCAGGATATGGTTTTTTCCATTCGAAAACACAGGCATCACCTCATATGTATTATAGCATCTTATGAGGAAAAGACCTGTGTGTTTTTTTATGTGAATGGTTCCAGCAGCATATGTGAGATAAACGCATCCGAAAAGCCGGTATCCGAAGCTAGTAGAATACAGTGTCCTTTTTTACAAAGCAGCTCCATACGTGTGCGATTTTGTTCCAGAGCATATCTGCAGCAGCCTTTTAATGCCGTATTACCGCTAATCCGTACAGCTTGTTTCAAGGTTGCCGGAAGAATTCCTGTTATACACAGATCCTCTACATGCAGATGCCGGCCGAAGCCTCCGGCAAGATAAACTGCTTCAATTTGCTCATAGGAGCATTGTGCTCCAGCACATACCCGTTCCAGTGCGGCAGCTATCGCAGCTTTCGCAAGCTGGAACTCCCGGACATCCTTCTGGGTCAGAAGTAGTCCGTCGAAGAGGGTAACCTGTTGATTCAGATATCCACTGACATCCAGCAGTGAAGCGGTAAGAAGGCAGCTGATGAGAGAAAGATATCCGCTTCCGCAAATTCCCACCGGCTTACCGTCATGAATGGTCTGCAGTCGAAAGCCATTCTCCCAGCGTACCTCGCTGACTGCCCCTGTTACAGCACCACAGCCGCAGCTCATGTTTCCTCCTTCAAAGGCAGGTCCGCAGGCGGCACTGCTCACAATTAGCATGCCCTCATGGTATAGAGCAAGCTCTCCATTTGTTCCCAAGTCCAGCAGCAGTGAGCTTTGTTTGGTCTTTTCCATATCCTGTGCATAAATTCCCATCAAAATATCACTACCAACATATGCGGAAATCGGAGGTAGAACCTGTATCTCAAATTCCGGTATAAAATCCGGAAAAAACTGTTTTGATGAACAAATGACCAGCTCCTTTTGTACACACTCATATGGTGCAGCTGCCAGTGGTATAGGGTCTATCCCAAGAAACAAATGTGTCATGACGGCATTTCCGCAGACGCACATACGGCGTATATCCTTATTCTCAACAGCTTTCAGCTGTGCACGCAATCCCTTCAGTAGCAGCTCCTGAAGCAGTGTAGGCCCCTTTTCATGAGCATGCTGTATTCTGCTGATCACATCACTACCATACCGTCGCTGCGGATTGAGAAAGCTTTTTTCCAGCAAGACATTTCCTGTCTGTATTTCCAGCAATACAAGAACGACAGTTGTCGTGCCGATATCAACAGCAAGTACACAGCCTTCCTCATGATGACCAGCCAGATGCAGCTCTTCCACTCCCACGATCTGCATATCCCTTTGCTCATGCAGCAGTTCTCCTTCAATAGCCGCCTCACAATTCCGATGCTCACAGGCCAAACGAATTCCCTGTGCAAGCTGTACCTTGGACAGCAGTTTTCCTTCTGCATCTGTAACAGGAAGAAAGCCCTTTGTGACCTGAAGCCGGCACTTTCCGCATTGTCCTCTGCCTCCGCAGGACAGATCCAGCTGCGGATGTTTTTGAAGCAGCAGCTCCAGAATATCGTCATGCTTCTGAAATTTTGTCACGCAAATTCCTCAAGCAGTCTTCCTGCCAGGGATACAGCATCCTCCGTAAACAGGTCTGCTCCAATTTCATCTGCGTAAGCCTGTGTCACAGGTGCACCGCCGATAGCAACCTTCACACAATCTCTGACACCTGCTTCCTGTAAGGCATCCAAAACCACCTTAAAATATCCCATGGAGGTTGTCAGCAAAGAAGACATGCAGAGTACATCCGGCTGATAGGTCTTTACAGCCTCCACAAACTTCTCGGCGCATACATCAACACCGATATCAATCACCTCAAAGGATTTCGCCTTCAGCATGAGTGTACAGAGATTTTTCCCAATATCATGCAAATCCCCCTGCACCGTTCCGAATACCACCCTTCCACTGAATTTTTCTTCTTTTTTCACAAGATAAGGCTCCAGTATTTCCATAGCACCATTCATACAGCGGGCACTGATTAGAACCTCCGGTATAAATGCCGTTCCTTCCGCCCATTTCTTTGCTACGACATCCATGCCCTCCAATAATCCACCCTTCAATATTTCCTGTGGCGATATCCCCTCCTGCAGGGCACTCTCCACCAGGGCATTCACCTCCTGCATTTTTCCAAGCGGCATCAGCTGCTGTATCTTTTCCAGCTTATCACTCATTTTCCTTCACTCCTTCAATCGCTGCACCATACCGGTGGGCTTCTTCAATGAATGCGATAAAATTTTCAATCGGTACGTTATCCTGCATACGGTTATTCAGCGTAAACACCATACGCCCCTTTCCCCGCTGATGGAAAACATCAATGAAATGTCTTGTTTCTTCCCGTACCTCTTCTACGCTACCAAACGGCAGCACACGCTGAAGGTCAATTCCAGCCCAAAAGGAAATCTGATTCCCGAAGGTGTCCGCAATTTCCTGTTCTTCCATCGCATACTTCTGAATCGGATGCAGAACATCAATTCCACTTTTAATTATATCCGGCAACAGCTTTCTCACATCACCGCAGCTGTGCAGCCAGACATGCAGACCGAGGGAATGCGCATACTCACACAGCTCAACGTAATACGGATAATAGAATTCCCGAAACATCTCAGGTGACATGAACGGCCCCTTCTGCATCCCAAGATCGTCGCCGAAGGCTATACCGTCTATATGCGCCTCTTCGACACCGCGCTTTGCGGCGCGTTTAAAGAAATCCACAACTCTTCTGCATACATGATGCACATCCTCTGGATTCGTATATAAATCTATTAAAGAGTTTGTCATGCCTCGATAGTCCCACAGTCTTGTCCATGGACCATCGGAGAACCATGCAAGACGATAACGTCCGTCTTCAACCGGCGCATTGCAATACATTGTCGCTTCTTCCGCATCCGGCAGATGTTCACTGATTCGGCGAATCACCTCCCAGTCCAGTGCATGCTCCTCATCTACACCTACAATTTCTTTACGACCGATAGATGGATCGGCCCCTGCTACATCACACCATGTATAACGATCTCCATCTTCCGCAAACAGCTTTGGCTTTTTTAAATAAAACACCTGCATATCCTCCGGAAAACGTTCCAGCAAATCTTCTACCGGCTTTTGATCCTGAAAAGCCAGTTCATCAATATGAAGCCAGTTTCCACATGCCACACCGACGCGCGGTGTACCATTCCCCTTTAGCAGAGATATCATTTCTTCTCTTGTCAGCGGCAGCATTTCCGCCTTTGGAAATTTCCTGCGATCACATACCATATGGTAACCTCCGTTTACTATTCACCTGTTCCAGTGTCTTGAAAAATCTCTGTATATTCTCCCATTTTGCCTTGGGTGGCAAATCACAGCCTGTCGAAAGGACGAAGTTGGAATATGCACCGCATTCTTTCAACAAAGCCCTCTCCTTTTGTTCCAGCTCATCCGCACTGCAGCCGCAGAAGCAGCCAACCGGATCCAGATTCCCCATAATCAGACAGTCTGCCGGTACCTGTTCCAATATCTTTTTCAAAGAAACAGCATTTCCAAAATGCCATGCCCCGCAATCGGATGATAATATTTCCGGAAGGCTCTGCACAGTATTCGGGCCGCAATTATGATAAATGACCGTGAAGGTATCATCCTGCAGCTCCTCCGTAATTTCTCTGATATAGCTGCTGGAAAACTCCTGAACCATCGCTGGTGACAAAAGACCCGCCAGTGGTTCCGCCAGTATGACACCTGACGCACCCACATCCTTGTATGCCTGTATATACTGCTTCAAAAAAGTGGTAACCTTCTGCAATACCAGATGTACAAGCTTTGGATCCATGATGCACTGCATCATGATTTCACTCACATCCATCAGTCTTCCTGCGAGTGAATAGGGCCCGCAGACACCGCCGAATACTGGACGGTCGCTTTCCTTTGTGATATTCTCCACACCTGCCAGATATACAGACATGCGCCCTTCTTCCATTTTCGGAATACGCAATGCTTCACCATCCTCTCGATTTTTTATGATTCCGCTTGTTACAGCAGGAATCTCTCCCTCATGAAAGCTGACAGGACAACCGAATGCCTGCGCCTCTACAGACAGATCCATCATACTGACCAGCGCTTCCTGCAAAGGAAATTCTTCTTTGATTCTGCGCATGACAGCACTCTGCATTTCAGCGTTCTGTACCAGCTCCTGTACGGTAGTAGCGCATTGTGTAACGGCAGGAAATGACAAGATTGCCATGGCATGCACATCCTCATCCATTAAATGCTTTTTCCATTGCGTATAACTGTAATTCATAAGCACCACATCCTTTCTACCTTAATGATAGAAAAAAAGCGGCAGTTGAACATGGTATATCTTGTCGGGTATCTTCCCAAAATTGCGGTTTCACCCAGTTGCATCAGAAGCTTCCCATTTTTTCAGGGACAGTATGACAAAAACGCTGCTATGCCATATTTAGCAGTGAAACATGGCATATTCGTTTAAAAATGGTTCCACATGCTTTTTTTATATGAGAAACGTAGATATTATCAAATCGTAATTTTTAGCACAAATTTATGGCCGGCCATAAATTGGCCATATTAAAATATGGTTGAAAGTGAGTATACTAAATCTAAGAGGTGATTTCATGAAAGAATCAAAAACACTGGAGTTCAAAGAATCCATAACAAAATCATTTTTGAAAACAGTAAGCGCTTTTTCAAACTATGATGGTGGAGAAATCATTTTTGGAATTGATAATGATGGAAATATAAAAGGTCTTTCCGATCCCAAAAGCACTTGTCTTGATATTGAGAATAGAATCAATGATAATATTGTTCCTCAGCCAGGCTACAGTCTTAAGACTGACGAAACAAATAAAACAATTTCACTTGTCATTAAAGAAGGAAAGAACAAACCCTATCTATACAACTCAAAGGCCTATAAGCGAAATGATACTTCAACAATCGAAGTGGATTCCTTCGAATTAACAAGGCTGGTTTTAGAAGGAAAGAAAATCAATTTTGAAGATTTACCTTCATCCAATCAAAAAATGGACTTTCATTATCTGGAAAACAAATTAAAAGAGCATATTGACATTAAAATATTCAATCAAGATACTTTAAAAACTCTGAATCTTTACAATGTGCAAATCGGGTACAATAATGCTGCGAATATTCTATCAGATAACAACTCATTTCCAGGAATTGATATTGCTAAATTTGGCGATAGTATCAACATTATAAAAAAAAGACTACTGCTGGAGAATATGTCTGTGTTAGAAATGTATGATGTTGCTGTCCAAACTTATAGAGATTATTATCAATATGAAGAAATTGAAGGCAGCTACCGTAAAAAGGTCGACCTTGTACCAGAAGAGGCATTCCGTGAATCTGTTGCAAACGCACTCATTCATCGAGCATGGGATTTAAATGCAAATATAAGGATTTCTATGTATGATGATAGAATAGAAATAACTTCACCAGGAGGATTGATAAACGGTATTACAAAGGATGAATATATAACAGGAATGATTTTAATGCTTAGAAATCCGATTATCAGTAATATATTTTATCGATTAGGAATCGTTGAAATTTTTGGTACCGGCATACTCAGAATATTACATGCTTATGAAGAAAGTATTAAAAAGCCTATTTTTAATGTAAGCACAAATACGATACAAATCATATTACCTGTTTTTGATTCGAATCCTGTTTTACAAAAAGATGAAGAACATCTATATGCGGTGTTGAGTAAAACAAAGCCTAAATCGATTAGTGAAATATTGCCACATGTAACGTTTAGCAGGTCTAAAGTAAAAGAATTATTGAAAAAAATGGAGAAGGACGGTATTGTGAAAATCAAGGGAAGAGGTAAGGGAACAAAATATTATTTATAAATAAGTTTGAAGAAACATCTTAAAAATACCATTCGTAAGGGGTAATCTAATGCTTTCTGGTTTGTTCAAACAATAATCAAATAAAAAATATACGATAGATACAACGCAAAAAATCTTCAGGACCATAGTCCCGAAGATTTTTATGTATAGTTTCATCAAATGCAGGGAAATCACGAATGAAGATGCTTTAGAGCTGAGTCCATCTTCGTACCTTAATCACATTGTCGCACATTGTGTACCCTATCATTCGTCTCTGTTTGATTTTATTAGGTTGGCACACGCTGTGTACCCTATAGTTCTGATCCGTTGGTTTCTATCAGGTGAGCATACCAGTAGAAGGAATCCTTTTTCAATCGCTTCTGGCTGCCCTTTCCGAAATCATCACGATCTACATACACAAAGCCGTATCGCTTACTCATTTCCGCAGAGGAGGAAGATACGATATCAATCGGTCCCCATGCACAGTATGCGAAGATATCCACTCCATCCTTAATACATTCCTTCATCTGCTCAATATGCTTTTTCAGGAAGTCAATACGGTAAGGATCATGAATGCTTCCATCCGCTTCCACGGTGTCCAATGCACCGAAGCCGTTTTCTCCAATCATCAGCGGAACCTGATAGCGATCCCAGTATTGAGACAGACAGTTATAGAATCCCAGCGGATCCATTCTCCACTCCCATGGTGTCGGCTCCAGATTTGGATTTTGTTCCGCCTGCATCGGCGTCATATCATTTTTATCGGAATCTACAACTCTGCTGTAGTAATAAGAGATCGCGAGGAATTCCATCGTGTTGTTGCGAATAACCTCTTCATCCCTATCCTCCATCTGAATGTTGATATTTCTTTCCTTAAAATAGCGTAGTGCATATACCGGATATTCTCCACGCAGCTGTACATCGGAGAAGAAATACTGCATCCTGTTTTTCTTCATGGTCAATACAACATCCTTTGGACGGCAGGTTGCCGGATAGAAGGTACAGTCTGCCAGCATCGTACCAAAGACAGCATGCGGATCAATCTGATGTCCGACCTCCTTGATTTTTGCACATGCCACAAACTGATTATGTACCGCCTGATACATCAGCTCCTCCATGTTTTCCGCCTGATCATCATAGATACCCAGAGAACCAAACTGCACCGTCGGAACCAGATTTACCTGATTGCAAACAATCCAGTATTTTACTCTTCCCTGAAAGCGCTCTACAAGCACTTTTCCGTAATTCACGAAGAAATCAATCACCTTTCGGTTACCAAAGCCGCCATATTCGGTAACCAGATGCAGTGGTATATCATAATGAGACATCGTGATTATCGGCTCCATACCATCCTTTATGATTTCATCAATCAGATCATCATAAAATTTCAATCCTGCCTCATTTGGCTCAGTCTCATCCCCGTTTGGAAAAATGCGTGACCAGGAAATGCTTGTACGAAAGCACTTAAATCCCATTTCCTTCAGTAATGCAAGGTCATCCTTATAAGTATGATAGAAATTGATTCCGTAGCGTTTCGGATAATAGCCTTCTGTATCTGCGGCCTTGCGTTTGATTTCAGCAAGCGTTCCACCGCCTTCTTTTTCTATTTTGGCACGGTTTAAGCCCTTTGTATACTCATGAATGTCACTTGTGGACAAGCCGCGTCCGTCTTTATCATATTCCCCTTCACACTGGCAGGCTGCAAAAGCACCGCCCCATAGAAAGTTATCAGGAAATGTTTTAGGTACCTGTTTCATAATAATATCTCCTCCTCTATATTTATCGTTCTCCGTAACCATTTCAGTCGTTTCAGCAATGAAAGCGCCGCCGTAATCAGCCTGCCAAGCACCAGCAGATTGATAATGGTCACCACACCGTAAGTACCATGCAGTATCATACCGGATACAAGCATACCGCCATCCAGTATCCAGCGAATCACAGGATAGGAAAGACCTGTTCTTTTCATCAAACCAAAGGTTACACAGTCATAGGGATTCTTTCCACAGTCAGCATAAATGCTTAATGCAATGGACATTGCGATAATGCCAATGCCTGTCATGCAGAACAATACACGATGAAGCAGTGTATCCGCATGTATCAACGGTGTAAGAATCCGTATGGTAATCGTCGTAACAACGGGAAATATAATCGTTCCCGCGTGAATCTGTTTTCTATCGATAAAAAACGCTGCCAGCACAAATGTGAAGGATAACAAATTGTTACAGGCATCCACTGATAGCTGCAATGCCTGACTCATCCCCTGCAGCAGCGTATTCATGGAATCTGCACCATTACCGCCTGCAAGGAACAAAACCGCAGCAACTCCCATCAGCATACCGCCGGCAGCACAGAGACTGCATCGATAGAAGAAAGAACTCTGATGCCCGGTTCCTTTTGTGTTCTTTTTCATCCCGGTTGCCTCCAAAGTGGCAAGTATCTGCGTATCGCAACAGCGCAAAGCCTCTGTAGTTTTGGATAGGCTTCCCTCTGCAATGCGATGACGCCAATGTTCAATAAGCCGGGGGCAGGAAATACCTGCACCCTATAAATCAGCTCCGTTAGATTTTATCACCTGCTTGTACCAGTAGAAGGAATCCTTACGAATTCTCGCGCACTCCTTTGGATCATCATCAGTACGGCCTACATAGATAAAGCCATAGCGTTTTTTCACACCGTTGCTGGTTGACAGCAGATCAACCGCAGACCATGGACAATATGCCAGCACTTCTACTCCATAATCAATTGCTCTGTGCATTGCTTCGATATGGTCGCGCAGGTATTTAATACGGTAATCATCATGAACACGTCCGTCCTCTGTCAGGGTATCAAATGCTCCCATACCGTTCTCTGTAACCATCAGCGGCTTGTTATAGCGAGTGTAAATATCGCGGAAGATGTATTCCAGACCTGTCGGATCAATTGCCCAGTCCCAATCGGTTGTATCAAGATTCGGATTCTTGCACATCTCATAGAAGCCCGGATGTGTTTCAAAGCCGGACATGTCGCCCTTTTTGCCTGACCAGTTGACACCGCTGTAACGAATTTCCTTACCTTCTTCCATCGGACATGCCTTTGCACACTCACTTGCATAATAATTCAGTGCCAGAAAATCGGAATAGCCTTCCTTAATCAGCTCCATGTCACCTTCTTCGATGACCGGGGCAAGACCGTGCTCTTCCAGATAAATCAAAGCTGACTTCGTATAAAAGCCCTTAAAATAAATATCCAGATAGAAGGCATTACGCAAATCGTGTGCATTTTGTGCAGCCATGACATCCTCCGGCTTGGAAGTAAGCGGATAGACCGGGGAATACCCGATTGCCGCACCGGCAAGACCACCCGGTACAAGCTCATGGACCAGCTTACAGGCAATGGCATGTGCAAGATTCATATGATGATTGATCTGATAGCGCAGCTGATTGTTGTCTCTCAGCTCCTCCGGTATGTAGCATTTCTGTGTCCAGTATTGAACGATGATGCTTTGCTCATTGATAGTCGTCCAGTATTTCACCTTGTCCTTAAATTCATTGATGACATAGCGGGCAAAGTATGCAAAATCCTTTACTACCTCTCTGCTCAGCCATCCGTTATATTTTTCCACAAGTGCCCATGGCAAATCATAATGATACAGCGTAACAATCGGCTCTATACCGTTGGCCAGCAGTTCATCAATCAGATTGCGGTAATACTGAATACCCGCTTCGTTTACTTCTCCAACTCCATCAGGAAATACGCGTGACCAGGCAATGGAGAAACGATAGGTCGTAAAGCCCATTTCCTTCATCAGGGCTACATCTTCCTTGTAATGATGATATTGGTCACTGGCAATATCCGCAGTAGCAAAGCCGCGCTTTGTATAATTCTCTTTATTGATGATATCCTGCTGGCTGGCTTTCTTGCCATCCTCATAGGCAGCACCCTCTACCTGATAGGCACTGGTAGCAGCACCCCATAAAAAATTATTCGGAAATCCCTTTGACATGGTTCAGCCTCCTATTTTTCTTCTATTTTCTTATTCATGATTTCAAAAAATGCAATCAATTCCTTTGCCAGATTAAGCTCTGACATAATTGTCATCAGCGTATCCTGTGCATGTGCAAACAGCAGACAGGGTTCATAGGTTTTTCCTCTTGTTTCATTCTGAATCACCTCGGTCTGTGCGACATGTGCTTGATGAATACATTCCTCCGCCTCTGCAATTTTCTGTTTCGCCTCATCGAAGTGAAACTGCTTTGCCTGTGCCAATGCATCCTCAACCCGCAGCCGGGCATCACCTGCATGCAGAATAATCTGCATAGCAACATTGACAAGCTCATTTTCCATAATATCCATAGGTTAATCCCCCTTTAGTTCTGAGAAGGAGCGTTTTCCTGTGCTTCTTCTGCTAGCTTTTGTTTTTCAAATACCTTGAAGAACGGGTACCAGATTGCAAAGTAGACAACAAACAATACAACTGCCCATAAAATACCACGCATATCCTGTGTAATCATAACGGTGGAAACCGGTACAGGCACCTGTCCTACCTGATTCAGTGTTGCCGGAATGTTCAGCCATCCAAGGCTCATAACAATATAGACGATAGCAGGTCCAACGATGGAATTCAGCCACATCGGCAGCATCAGCAGCGGATTGAAGACAACAGGCGCACCGAACATGATTGGTTCATTGATGTTGAAAATACTTGGCCCGATGAAGATTCTTCCCAGTGTTTTCAGCTGCTTTGATTTTGAGAAGCACATGAGCACATTCAGCGCAAGCGTTGCCCCCATACCGCCCATGGTAACAAGAGCCGCCGTAAACACCGTCTCACTCGTCGCGATATTCGTAGCAGGAAGTCCCTGTGCCACCATATTGATATTTTCCTGAATACCGGCAAGGAAGATCGGTGTTGTAACCGCGCCAAACAGCCAGGAGGAAATACCCATACTGTACAAAACAGCAGGAATAAAGCAGCAGAGTATGAAACCGGGCATGGTCTGTGCAAAGCCTGCCAGTGGTGAGAAAATCCATAAAACGATTTCAAATATGTCGAAATTACAATATTTTGTCAGAACCATACCCAGACCAAGCGTAATCAGGGTAGGCAGTATGTAATTGATCCAGCCGACAACGAAATCCGGAATGGATGTGGAATCCTCCAGTACATGCAGCTTGGAATACAGATTGAAGATAATGGATGTAAACAGTCCGGCTACGATACCGACAGCAATACCGGTAGCACCCAGACGTCCTCCCTGAATGACCATATTTCCTGCTTCATCTGTTCCCGGAATGATGAACATCATGAAGACTGCCATGGAAACGATACCGCAGTTGGTCAGGTAGAACGGATGATTCAGCTTTTCCATACACTGCTGTCCGACTACGAATGCCAGAATCAAAGAAATCAGTCCGAAGCTGTAATCGGCAATCATGCCAAGATCCGGAAGTGCAGGCAGGTAGGAATGGAATACGTTGTAGAAGTAGATGACAGAACCCGTTAAAATAAACGGTATGATTTTCTGCATGGATGATGATACGGCGGCAATCCAGGGCTTGCTGCAGATTTCATTCATCTTTGGAGCAAACACTGTAGAAAGCCAGTTCATAAACTTTTTCATTTTTCTTTCTCCTCAGTCTTTCCTTTTCCCCATGAACCCTATATAATAATCATGAGGAAATCATTAAACAAACGCGTGATTTTCTTCAAGCTAAGAGTGCCATCTTAGCTTTTTTATTTCCCCAGTGTATCCAGTGCCAGCTGAATCAGTGCATCTCCGTTGAGCTGTGCATAAATATCCTGTGGAATGACAACAACCGGAACATGATACGGGTCACAGAGTGATTTCCATTTCGGCAGCTCTCCTCCGTAATGCGGTCCCAGCATAAGTATACTGATGCTTGACAGATAGCCGCTGACATCTGTATGGGACCGTGCTTCAATCGTTGTGTCCAGCTTGCGTTTTTTTGCTGCCTTGCGTGCCTGATTTGCCAGAAAACCACTGGACATCCCGGCTCCGCAGCACAGCATGATGAACATCTTGTCCATAATGACTCCTTTCCGCTTTTTATGAGCGCTGTACCTTGTACACCCATATTATCTTTAAAATTCACGTGCTTCTCAACTTACGTTTTGCACCGCATGGTGCAAGCTTTTCCCTGAAGGATGTAAACTCCTTGTTTTGTTTCTTTATAATATAGACAGGCAAAAAAACACTGCTGCATAATAAAAAAAACAGACCTTTTAATCGAAACTTAATTATTTACAGCTGATTCAATGTCTGAGAATGAACATTTGCACCATGTGGTGAAATCTTCTGGTTGTACAGTGTTTGCGGGTAAATTATAATAGATATAACAAGTGTCTTTGCAAGGGGAGTTGGTATCATGAAGAAAAAACACGTTGAGCTGCTGCAATTTCTGCTACATCACGCTACAGCGGTTACCAGTCGGCAGCTGGCCGCCGCTTTATCAATTTCCACGCGGTCTGTAAAAAATTATGTCAATGAAATCAATCTGCTCGGCAATCAGAAGGTGATCCTTTCCAGCAAGCAGGGATATACCGTTCAAGCAGCACAGGCAAAGGAGCTTTTATCTGTAAAAGAGGAAAGTATTCCACAGACCAGTCTGGAGCGCGGTTTTTACATTGTGAAGCATATTATGCTGGAGCATTCCTCCCACATGGATCTGTATGACCTCTGCGATGCCCTATATGTCAGCTATTCCACCATTAAAGCGGATATCGCGAAGATGAACAAGGCATTTGCGAATTTTCATATTGAATTCACATGTGAAAATGAAGAGGTTCGCCTGCACGGCAGTGAAAAAGACAAGCGCAGACTTGTCAGCTATGTTATGTATGAGGAAACAGATCAGCAATTCATGGATGCCAATATCATCACCAGCAGCTTTCCTGAATTCCCGGTGGAACAGGTCTCCATGATCATCCGCTCCACCTTCCAGAAATATAACTATTATATCAATGATTTTTCCTTCGTTAATCTGTTACTGCACTTCGCCATTATCATCGACCGTGTAAAGGAAGGAAATTTTGTTGAAACAAGAGACTGCGACTTTCTCATCGAAAGCGAAAATGAACGTGCACTAGTCGAGGAGCTGTGCTCCCGTCTGGAGGAGGCATTGTCCATCAGCTTTAACCGCAATGAACAGTTTGAGGTCTATATGCTGTTTAAGACAAATGCAAATTATTCACTGCCAAGCTCTGAGGATAGTCTGAAAAAGCTGGTTGGCGAGGATATTCTCGCATTAACCAGAGATATCATTCAAAAGGTGAATGACAGCTATTACATCGATTTGAATCATGAAACCTTTCTTACGCCCTTTGCATTGCATTTAAAAAATCTTCTGCTTCGTGTCCGCAATGATACCTACACAAAGAATCCCATGGTGGATGCTATTAAGTCCAGCTGTCCGACAGTTTATGATATCGCCATTTTTATCGCTATGGAGCTGATGCAGCGCTTTCATGTGGATATCAATGAGGATGAGGTTACCTTCCTTGCCCTTCATATCGGTGCGGATATCGAACGCCAGAAAACCAATGACGGAAAAATACAGTGTATCCTGCTGTGTCCGGACTATATGAATATGACAGCCTCGATTTACAATAAGCTGCTGATAGATTTTGGGAATCAGATCAATATACGCAAGACGATTTCCTATGAGCATGAGTTGAAGCATCAGCATTACGATATGCTGCTGACCACCATACCCTTAAAATGTCCGCTGCATAAGGAGGTATGTCTGATACCGCCCTTTCCAAATCCAAACAGCCGGATGGATATCCAGAATACCATAGACCGCTATCGTACAAATAAGAAGAACTATATTCTGAAAAAGAAATTTCACGACTTTTTCTCCTCCTCTTTGTTTCTGGCGAATGAAGACACCCCGAACAGAGATGACGTGCTGCCATTGCTGTGCAAAAGCATGGAAGAACTGGAATATGTCAATGAAGGATTTCTAACCAGTGTCATGATTCGCGAAACAGCCGCTTCCACTGCCTTCGGCAATATCGCTATTCCACACTCAATGGAAATGGAGGCACTGAAAACGTGCATCGGCATTGCAATTTCTCAAAAAGGTATCCAATGGGATAACCATATCGTCCATGTGGTTCTGCTTGTCGCATTGAACAAAATTGACAAACAGATTTTCCATGATCTCTACGAGGCACTGGTGGACCTGTTCAGTAAGGAGGATGTTATGGAACGGATGAAGGAATGCACTTCCTTTGAACAATTTGAGCATATGATGTGCGCAAGTATTTCCTATCAGGAAGAGGAAGCCGCATGAAAGCATGTATTTTTCTCGATATCGACGGTACGCTGCTGGATCATGAAATCGGTATACAGGAATCCAGCAGAATAGCGATTGCACAGGCACAGGCAAACGGACACAGGGTCTGCCTTGCGACAGGACGCCCCAAGCCGGAGGTGGATGATGAAATACAGGCTATCCCGTTTGACGGCTGTATTTATTCCTGCGGTGCTATGGTAGAGAGTCATGGCAAAGTCCTTTTTTATAAGCCGTTTTCGCAGGAGCTGGTACTTCACATGATGTATTTACTGCAAGCCCATGCTATCGGATTTAATCTGGAAGGCAGCCGTACTTCTTTTCTTGACCCTATTGGATATGACTTCTTTCATTCACTGTTTCAAAGATGCATGGAAGACAACAGTGAGCTGGCAAGACAGTATATGGCAGCGGTCCGCATGCATCCACTTCAAGAGGTAAAGGAAACAGACACCCTGCAAATCATGAAAATCGCAACCTTTATCAACGAGGATTCCCTTTTGCAGGAATTTGACAGACAGCTTCCCGCACAGCTGAAGCACATTCACCATGGTTTTCATGAGGGATGTATAAATGGTGAGATATACCATCATGCTATCACAAAAGCGACCGGTATCGATTGTCTGCTGTCTCACTTTGAAATTCCACTGGAAGCCTCCATAGCGATTGGAGACAGCTTGAATGATGCGGAAATGATACGGCATTGCAATTTAGGTGTGGCGATGGGAAATGCCTGTGAAGAGCTGAAGCTGATCAGTGACATGTTTACCACGACCAGCAAAGAGGATGGAATTTATAACTGTATGAAAAAATTGAAACTTATTTAGCAAGCTGAACATAAAGTTTGCTTTTTTTTCTGAAAGTATTGCTAATTATAGTTAAATGCCGTACAATATAAATAGATAAACACCTACAAAAAATTGAAAAACCATATAATTATAATTTTCTCAAATACTTTGAAACTTTTTCTCTGTTTCCTTCGTTTATATTATAGGAACAGGTATTTCTTACAGTTCCATTACACTTTGGTAACATAAGCCGATGAACCCGCTCACTGTGTTAATATATAATGGAAGAGCAGGATACAGGCTGAAGGAGATAAAGAGTATGACGAGCAGAAATCTGATGAGACAGCAACCGACAAAACCGATGATTCTGAAAAACTGCGCAATCTGCAGACAGATTATCAGTATGCGAAAAATTCTAATTATGGCGGGAATCATGCTGGCATTTATTTTCAGTACCTATCTGTTCTGATCTTGTTGATTTCCTGCATAAATCGTGGTAAACTTTTCCGTATCCAAACTGTAAGATTCTCTGCTGGTGCTGTTCATCCGGGCATCACGGTGGAGATTTCTTCTTTTGGACAAAAATTCTTAACGTTTCTTACGATTTTATGAGTTTTAATACAAAAGCAGTCACTTATGCTATAATGTGATTGCAGGAACAAAAGGAAAGAGATTTTGCATGTAAGGGGTGAGATACCATGAATGAGGAGAAGCTTTCACCGCCAAATGGCGTTGAAGAACATAATTTGAGGGAAAAGAAAGAAATGGAACAGGATACAGGAAACTATACGTATGACTTCTTTACATTCCGCAATGTACTGATCAGTGCGGTTGTGCTGGGTGTCATAATCCTCGTGATTTCACTGGTTCGCTGAACCATCTGAATGCAAAGTCCCTTAGAGGAAGCCGTGTGCTTCTTTTTTTCTTTTGTGAATGGAAAAAGAGTATTGCCCGCTTCCTTTACTAGAATATTTTGCTACCTCTATTGTACCCATGATAAGCAGCTTGTATATGATTTCACAGTCTGCCAGACCTTATATAAGCGAAAGGACTAAGACTCTTTGCCCCAAATTATATCCCTAAATCAAACTGTAACACCCCCTAATATGTAAAAAATGAAGATAAGCTTTCAACATGTTCCCAATGCATGGATAATTCATGTTACAATATATAAAACCAAGAGGAAGTTCTGACATGAACATACATCATATTTCAATTTATCAGAAAGGCCTCATTTAAAAAGCCGGCACAGCTTTCATCTGTATATTATTTAATTTTTTTATCATATGAAAGTGAGGTCTATTATGACGATAGAAGAAATTATGCAGGGTGAATCTAAACATATGGAATATAAAGCAGCTCTGCCGAAGCGCAGTGAAACATACATAAAAACTATGATTGCCTTCACAAATACGAGTGGTGGAACACTCATTATCAGAATTGACGACTCCAGCCGTTCTGAAATTGGTGTGGATAAGGATTCCGTGTTTCAGAATATAGATTCCATAGCGAATGCTGTTTCGGATAGCTGTGAACCACAAATAGTGTCGGATATCAGCTTCCAAACAATAGAGGGTAAATGCATTGTTATAGTTGAAATATATGCCGGAACCAACCGTCCTTAAACATACAGGCAAGGAAAACGGCACTTATATCCGTGTGGCAGGAACTTCACGCCAAGCAGATGCTGTCAAGCTCAAAGAGCTGGAGCTGGAAGGAACGTATGCTTCATGGGATGAACAAATCTGCAATGGCTATGAAGTAACAAAAGAGGCCATAGATAAGCTTTGTCAGGATATACATAAATATATGAAGTCCGCTATAGATTCATCGGAAGAAAAAAGAAGTATTCCAGTAATTACAGTAGAACACCTTCTGAACTGGAAGCTTCTGAAGAAAAGCGGAAATCAGCTGCTGGCCGCCAATTCCTTTATTTTGCTTACAAGCGATTATTTTAGATTTGCAAAAATACAATGTGCGTTATTCAAGGGGAATGATCGTGATGAATTTCTTGATAAAAAGGAATATTCCGGACCCCTGTATGAACAGATTGAAGAAGCTTATCGCTTTGTACTCAGACATATTAATCGAAGCGCTGAAATTAACGGGCTGTTGCGTAAAGAAAGATACGAACTACCGGTTGGGGCTATCCGCGAAATGATTATTAACGCACAGTGTCATCGCAGCTTTATGGATTCCTCCTGCGTTCAAGTCGCGTTGTATGACGATCGCTTAGAAATCACTTCCCCCGGTATGCTGTATGGCGGATTAACTCTGAAGGAAGCTGTGAATGGTCGTTCAAAAATAAGAAATAAAGCGATTGCGGAAGTATTCAGCCGCATGGAGCTTATAGAAGGATGGGGTACAGGAATACGTCGCATCATTAAAAGAGCAGAAGAATATCAGCTGCGTACTCCCGAATTTACAGAAATAGGAGATACCTTCCGTGTAAATTTATTTCGTAAAGAAGAAAAAAAGCCGATAAAAAGCCAATAAAAATCCATTATCCGAAGAACGACGGCAGCTAATTAAAGAGTATGTCCGCGAACATGGCTGTATTTCCAACCGGGAAGCCAGAAAGCTGCTAAATCTCGCTGAATCTACAACCAAAAGACTCCTGAAACAGATGGTCCTTGATGGCTGCCTGATTGAACAAGGAGAAAAGAAAAGCCGTATTTACCGCCTATGTGCATAAGCAGTCAGAGAATACAGTCTTGCCCTATGTGATATTAAGCTGAAAAAATTATGAATGAGCTGCTTTTTGAGATATGAATATAGTCGTAGAACCGCTCTTTTCTCTATTTAAGTTATTTTATATTATGTTTGATTGCTTCTAATTTCTATGCTTGTATTCATATCTTTTATCTATCTTTAAGGATTTTTATGTAGCTTTCATGATATTTATTCGTCTTTCGTGCTGTTTGCTTTTTCCTAATCATTCGATATATCTGACCATTTCTATTCCATAGGAGCCATATAAAAGCTTCCGTAAAACTCCTCCGTATTCAATACATTAATAATAATCCTCGGATCTGCCTCTCGCAACAGATTCGCAATATCAGCAACTTCATATGAGGAAACGACGGTATGCAGCAGATACATTTTCTTTTTACTATACCCGCCATACCCTTGTATACAGGAAATCCCGTGACGATAGTGATCAACATACAGATCAATAACAAGCTCAGGTAAGGTTGTCGTAATTTGCATGGTTACACGCTCATAGCGATGGTGAAATGTAGAAATCGTTTTTGTTGTAATAAACTGAAAAACAATGGAGTATCCTGCGTACAGCCATCCAAACATAAATCCGAATATGCATAATATCAAAGCATTAAAGATAAAAACCTGTTCCCAAATAGACCTGCCGATTTTATTGGAAACATAAAGAGCGATGAAATCCGTCCCTCCCGTTGACGCGCTTCCCTTTAAAGCGATGACAACACAAAGACCATACAAGAATCCTCCGAAAACAACATTCAGCACCAGGTCATGAAAGAGCGGCTGAAAACGACAGAAGTTTAAAAATACAGAAGCTAAAACAAATTGAATGGTAGAAAGTATGGTGAATTTTTTACTGATGCTTTTAAAACAAATCAGTGCCACCGGAATATTTAACATCAGGATAGCGATGGAGGTTGAAATATGACAGCCATATAAAGCAGCTATTTTATCAATCAAAATAGCAACGCCGGTAAAACCGCTGCTCAATAGATTACTCGGTGTAATAAAAACCTGAATGACATATGCCTGCAATAATGCTGAGATAACAACTGCGATACAGCTGAATAGATAACGTACTTTTTTGTTCTTCAATGAATGTGTTAACATAAACGATCCCCTCTTTAATTTCTACATTATTATAATTCCTTTTCATTTGAGAGTGGCTAAAAGGGTTTCCTAGGCGGTATGAAAAATGCATTCTTCTGCCGCATGTGACAGGCCGCTTCATCGCACACGAACCGAATCTTTTCCTGAATATGACATATTGCAGCTAATCAACAGGATATTGATAACCTTGAATGCGGGTTACAGAAATAGATCAAATGCTTGTAGCAGAGTTCCTTCAATATTTTAAATGCATGGCATACAGACCTGAGGAATAACATCCTTCTGTTTATCCCTTATGCAGGCATGACCTTCTTTTCAAACAGAGCCGCATAAAATCCTTTATCGCAGGAGCACCGCATAGCGTATTTTAGGTACTGTGACTTAGCCTATCCATTATGACACTCTTTATCATAGTATTAGAGGAAAAAAGCATATCTCCTATTCAGCTATACTGCTACGACAGCAGTCTCAGCCCTGACTATACAGAAAGACCAGTTGTACTTAAAGAAAAGAATAACGCTTCTCTTTTCCCTCTGCTCCTGTGTAAAAAAGAAAATTTCAATAACCAATTCGCAAAACTTCCTAAGAGTTAGGAAAAAATGTTAATTACTTCCTGAAGATTATTCTATATAATACTATTTAGAGAGGATTGACAACATGGGACTAAATAAAAGACAGGAAAAAATCATCATGATGATGAATGACTCTAACGATTGGATTACAGGTAAAGAATTGTCCAAGCTTCTAAATGTATCAGATCGTACCATACGCTCAGACATTGATTCCATTAATCGTTATTATGAGAATGCATTGATTGAGTCCAATCTTCGCTATGGATATCATTTGAATCAGGAAATTCTTCGGACGCTGAACATTGAAATCGAACAGCCAATCGCACAGACACCGCAGGAACGATGTATATATATCATACAGCAGCTTCTATTTCAGCGAAATGAACTAAGCATCACCAATTTACAGGATCAGGTATTTGTTAGTGAATATTCGATTGATAATGATATTAAACGTATAAAAAGAATGATTGAGCCTTATGAGCAGTTAAGATTGGTACGCTCTAAGAACTTTATCCATTTAGAAGGTGATGAAGAGAGCAAGCGCAAGCTGTATAAAGATTTATTAGCCGAGGAAACACAGGGTAATTTTCTGAATTTGAATAACCTTGCGGCATTGTATAATGATTTCGATTTACTGATTGTTAAGGATACACTTGAAGAAACGTTTAACAAATACAATTTCCATGTACGTGAAATGGCATTTCCGATGCTGATGGTTCATGTGGGAATCGCAATCGAACGAATTTTACGACATAACTATATACATACGGAACGCAATTATGAAGAATTAAAGAAAAGTCAGGAATATGAGATAGCACGTGAATTTTTTCAGAATACAGCCAAGAAGATACGTATAGAAATAGTTGAGGATGAAATCGCGCTGCTTGCATTGTTATTGATGGGAAAGAAAGGAACCAGTTACTCAAAGGATCTGGTTCATGAATTTCATGATAGCTTAACAAGTGATGATATTATCGACGGCATGTTAGAAGTTATTCATGATGATTTTGATATTGATTTCGCACAAGACAGTGATTTGCGTATCGGTTTAAAAATGCACATGCAGTCACTCATGGAACGCCAGATAAGAAAACATGATGTATCCAATGTATATCTGCAGGAGATCAAACGTAAATATCCTCTGGTATTTGAAATGGGAATACGTGTTGCCCGGTATCTGGAAGAGCAATTAAATGAGGTGATCGGTGAAAACGAAATAGGTTTTCTATCGCTGCATCTCGGTGCTGCCTTCGAGCGTGCGAACCTGTCGGGAAAATACCGGGTTATTATGATTTATCCACACGATCAGGCATTAAGCAATATGTGCGTCAAAAAAGTAGAAAATCGGTTCGGTGAGCGAATGGCCATCGTGGAATGTCTGAACTTCTTCGAACAGAAAACAATTCTTAATGCACGGCCTGATCTGATACTGACAACGCTCCCCCTGCAGCATGATCTGGATATCGCCACGATTCAAATTTCATTGTTTATCAATTTAGAGGACGAAAGCCGTATTTTCCAGGCGCTGAACCTATTGGATAAGAAGCATTTTCAGAAAGAGTTTGAAGAAGGTATATCCGGTATGATAGAACCACGATTCTTCTATACAGATGTTGATATAGCGACGCATGAGGACGTAATCAATTATATGTGTGATAATTTGCAGGCATCCGGTTATATACCGGATGGATTCAAGGAATCTGTCTTGAAAAGAGAATCCATGTCCGCAACCTCCTTTGCCTACAGCTTTGCCGTACCGCATAGCTTCAATGTAATGAGCATTAAATCCAACATATCCGTTGCTATTTTGAAGAATCCGATTCCATGGGGACCTTTTGAAGTAAAGCTGGTCATACTGCTCGCGATCAATGATGCAGACCGCTATATGCTGAAGCTGTTCTTTGACTGGCTGAGCAATGCAGTGAGTGATGCCAATCGGTTTGCGACACTTTTAGAAAGTCATGATTATAATGACTTTATTGCACGTATCGTGGAGTGAGGAGAGATATTATGATTGCGAAAATCACTGAAAATAATAAGAAACCAACAAAACATTACAGAGAAAAGAAGCTGGGGCTCATTGATCGTTTAAGCATTGCATTATTGAAAAAGCAGGATACCCTTGTAAAAGATACAGAGCATTCTCCCGTGTCGAATATCAGAAGATTTTTCGGGTATCTGATGGATTTCATGCTTGCCAATATATTCTGCGTAATTCCATTGGTCATCATCCAAGCTTCCCTCACCGGCTCGACGAATACTACACAAATACTGGCTGGCATTCCGTTGCATTGGGCATATATTATCACATTCTTTGTATTCTTATTCTATACGTTTTATTATGTGTATATACCATTAAAAATATGGCCGGGACAGACACCCGCAAAGCGTTTATTAAATTATAAAATCGTAATGATGGATAATTCAAAAGCTACAGCCAAAGCTTTATTTATGAGAAATGTCATTGGGATGACCTTCCTTGAGCTTGCGGCCTTCACGACCACCTATGTCGTGCAGCTGATCGTTCTGACTGCCAAAATTGATTATCCCGCTTCCTTTGGCTACATTACCTATTTCATGACATTTTTATCTTTTATCATCACCCTGACAAATTACGACCGCCGTATGCTTCATGATTATCTCGGTAAAACAAAAGTATATATGCTTCAAAAAGAAGATGTATCCGACTACCATGCTTTATAGCCGCAGCACTGTCGACAGGGATGAGAATCCCTGTTTTTTCTTAATTTTTCACTCTAAAATCCTTTTCTGTTTTTTTAGTCCTATACTTCGATATCCTTCTTTTCTCCGCTTCTTTGCCCCTTCTTTGATATCCTGCTTTTCGCTGCTTTTTCAGTTCTTCATGCCGACATCTTACTTATCGCTGCTTTTTCCAGTTTTTCACTTCGATACTCTGCTTTTCTCTGCATTTTAAGTCCCTGACCCTGATATCTTTTATTATCCCTGCTTTTTTAGTTCTTCATTCCGATATCCTGCTGTTCCCTGCAATAGATACATTTCCTGCAATATATCTATATTTATGTTTTCCATCACCGTCAGAAAAAGTGGATTTCCTATACCTTAGGAAATCATTTTCATGTTGCGAGCAGTAAACTTTTATTATAATTAGATTGTAAAAAGTTTAGTGCGCACGATTAAATTTTTTAAGACAAAAAAGAGGAGGAAATAAAATGTTTAACAAGCTTGAGAAAATACTTATGCCAATGTCTGATGTGCTAAGTAAAAACAGAGTCTTGATTGCCATTCGTGATGGCTTCTTAATAGCCACGCCATTACTGATCGTCGGTTCGATTTTCTTATTGATCGCCAATTTTCCGATACCCGGATGGTCTGACTTCTGGACAGGAGTATTTGGGGCAGGCTGGGAGGAATGGTTTAAAGCCGTATCTCGCGCAACCTTTAACTGTACCGCTTTACTGACTTGTTTGGGTACTGGCTATGCTATGGCCAGAGAGTTTGGTGGAGATAAAATACAGGGCGCTGCCGTTGCCTTAGTTTCATTTTTCATCCTGCAGCCGGTCATTCATGATGCGGTCAATGACGCGGGAAAAGTGGTTTTAGAAGGTGCATTTGCAGGTTTATCCTTTGATAATATCGGTACGAACGGTATCTTCATGGCTCTGTGCTGCTCTATACTCTGCGTACTTCTGTTTATCTGGGTTTACAAAAAGGGATGGACAATCAAAATGCCAAAGGGTGTGCCACCTGCTGTAGCAGACTCCTTCGCTGCATTGGTACCTAGTGCCATCGTTTTACTGGTATGCTTCCTGATTCGTATCTTCTTTGAATTTACACCATTTGAAACCGCACAGGGTTTTGTATTCACCGTACTTCAGACGCCTATGAAAGGACTGGGGGATACTCTGGGGGCAAATGCTATTTACAGCTTCATGTGTACATTCCTCTGGTTCTTCGGTATAAACGGTCCTGCCGTAATGAACTCTGTATTCTTCATCGGCAACGTATTAACTGCCGATCAGCTGCTTGCATTTGAAGCAGGAACGCCGAATAATGAACTACCGCATATCTTTACCAATCCGTTCTCAAACTTCTTCACGAACTTTGGCGGCGGTGGAAGTACGCTATCGCTCGTTATTTGTATGCTGCTGTTCTGTAAATCTGAACGTATCAAGGTGTTGGGTAGATTAAGCATTGTTCCGGGTATTTTCGGTATCAATGAACCAATCATTTTCGGATTGCCTATCGTATTAAACCCGATTATGATTATACCGTTCATCTTTGTACCATTATTTAATTTAGTTACATCCTACTTACTGACAATAGCAGAAATTCTGCCAAAGACAACCGGTGTCAACTTACCGTGGACGACTCCAATCGGATTCTCCGGCTGGTTATCAACAGGAAGCTGGATTGCCGCAGTATGGCAGATTATTCTGCTGGTTATCGGATGCTGTATCTATTTCCCATTCATTAAAGCGCTCGATAAAGGTTATTTGCATGATGAAGAAAATTCAGAGGGTACAGAGGAAGAAGATATTTCATTTGATGATTTATCATTGGATGATCTGTAACATACCAGACGCTATTCTTACACAGCTATAGACTGAGCGGGTTTCACATCTGTTGTATTGCACCAATAAGATGCGAAGCCTCTTTTTCTTAGCTGCCCCCCCTTCCAATCTCAATAGATATATATTATGAAAATGTGATAAGCATGAATTACAGCTCTTTCTTTGCGACTCAAGCAATACGATGTTAGCCGGAAATTTCAAGCCCGTTATGACTCCTGTTATCGTGCATTTGCTACCTCTTTTTTGCACGAAAAAAGCTGTGATTAAGTATTGGTCATAGATATATTTCCTAACAGTTAGGAAATATGATTGGTTATATTGCACATGAAAAGGATTTATAATGAATGTATAAGGGAGGATGATGTATGAAACGACTTTATTTGTTCTGTGACCAGGGAATGTCTACAAGTTTACTGGCAAGCCGTATGCAGGACTGTGCTGATAAACACATGCTTCCAATCGAAGTTAATGCATTCTCTTATAAAAAGATGCAAAGCATCGTTGAAGAAAAACATCCGGATATCATCCTGCTGGGTCCACAGGTAAAATATCTTTTTGATGAGACGAAAAAGCGCTTTGATGAGCGAACCCCTGTCATGCTGATTTCACAGGAGGATTATGGGATGATGGACGGTGAAAAAGTATTAAAGAAAGCATTGCTTCTGTTGCAGAAAAGAAAGCGAGGAGAATTATAAAATGAAAGTATTGATGGTATTTGATCAAACGCAGGCAGGACTTGGCGGAAAAGAAAGTCCTGATTTGGCAATGGGAGGAAAACCGATGGCAATAGGTTCATGTCATATGTTTGAAAAGACTTTAACGGATATGGGAGGAAGCATCTGTGCAACACTGTATTGCGGTGATGGAACCTTTGCACAGGATCCGGATACCAACGGAAAAAGATTTGCTGCTATGAGCAAGAAGCTCAATCCGGATGTGGTAATCTGCGGTCCGTGCTTTAATTACGGGAACTATGGAAAAATGGCCGCAAAAACAGCTCAGACAATCAATGAGCTGACAGACATACCGGCGTTTGCTATCATGTCTGAGGAATGCGGTACAGCTATTGATGAATTTAAAAATCATGTGACCATTCTTAAAATGCCGAAAAAGGGTGGTACGGGATTACCGCAAAGTCTGGCAATGATGTGTGAGTTTGCCCTGAAGCTTGCGAAAAAAGAAGATGTCAGTGATATGATCAAGGAATATGCATATCATTAAAGGCCTTATTGATTACATGGAAAGCAGCTGTTTTGCTGCTTTTCTTTTTTCCTAATACATAGGAAGCAATCTTCAAATACATTATTTCTAAAAGGCCTATAATGAATTTATGAAAGAGAAAGAGGTGTATTTATGTTGACGAATGAAACGATTGCTTTAATGGAGGAGTTAACACAGGCTGTTGGTATCTCCGGAGATGAAAGGAATATCTCAAAAATTATGAAAACGCATATGGAGCCCTATGCTGATGAAATTATATACGATAATCTGGGTTCTATCTTCGCCGTAAAGAAAAGCGGAAAACCGAATGCATTAAGAGTGATGATCTGCGGTCATATGGATGAGGTAGGCTTTATGATTACAAGTATTAAGAAGAACGGCCTTGCTGAATTTATATGTATCGGCGGGATGGATGCACAAAGTCTGCATGCACAGCGGGTGCGTTTAAAGGCAGCCAGCGGTAGAGAGTACATCGGTACCATCGTATGTGATAAGGATGAAATAGCCGCCTGCGACACAAAGCATATGCGGATAGATTTCGGTGCGGAAAATGCCGAAATGGCTGCTGATTGGGGCGTTAAGGTTGGAGACAGCGCCGTTCTTGACGGCGGATTTGCCATGCTTGGTGACGGTCATCGCATCCTTTCCAAGGCATGGGATAATCGCTATGGCTGTATTATGGCTATCGAGCTGCTGCAGGCACTGAAGGAAACAAAGCTTGATGTGGATTTGTATATCGGAGCAACCGTACAGGAGGAAGCAGGTATACGGGGTGGAACGACAGCGACAGGACTGATTCATCCGGATATGGGAATCGTATTGGACTGCAGTTCAGCAAACGACATCACCAGGGATGAACAGGCAGTCGGGCAGCTTGGAAAAGGAATCCTGATTCGTTATTATGATAAGGGCATGATGCCAAATCGCCTATTGCTGGATACCCTTGTACAGACCTGTAAGAATCAGCAGCTGCCCTATCAGTATTACTATAATATGGCACAGACAGACGCAGCCTGGATACATAAATTATTTTCCGGCTGTCCAACCTTAAGCGCCTGCATCTGCGCACGTAATGTCCATACGGGAAACAGCATGATTGATATACGTGATTACGATTGTGCGAAGAGTGCACTGCTTGCCATCATCACATCGCTTGATGAAAACAAAATTAACGCTTATAAAGCGGAGAATCGCTAAGGTATGCATATGAAAGAGGCATATGGAACGATAAATCTGGAAATGATCAGAGAGCTGAGCGAAGCTCATGGAATTTCAGGATGCGAAAAGGAAGTTAGCCGTATCATGAAAAAGTGGTTAACCCCTGTCTGCGACGAAATCACATACGATAACCTTGGCTCCATAGCAGGTCTGCAGAAAGGAAATGCTGACGGTCCAAAGGTGATGATCTGCGGACATATGGATGAGGTTGGCTTCATGGTGCGTGAAATTGATGAACAAGGTTATATCCGCATGCTGCCCGTAGGCGGCTGGTGGGGACATGTTCTGCCATCTCAGACATTATATGTAACCACAAAGGAAGGTAGACGATATCACGGCGTCGTCGGTTCCTGCGCTCCGCACGGACTGCCCCCTGAGGTAAAAGAAAAGGTTATAAAGCCCCTTGATTTATTTCTTGACATGGGGGTGGATAACCGTGAAGAGATATTGGAATTAGGGATTCAAATAGGAGATATGATCACCCCGGATACAAAGTTTGAAGTTATGAACAATCCTAATTATCTGATGGGGAAAGCATGGGATGATCGTTTATGTGCAGCCCTTGCTGTCGATGTATTATACCGCATACAGAAGGACGCGCATGAGGCAAACGTCTATGCTGTGGGCACTGTGCAGGAGGAAGTCGGATTACGGGGGGCCCGTACAGCAGCGAACCTTTTGCATCCGGATGTAGCGATTGCACTGGATGTCACAACAGCATTGGACACACCGATGGATAAGGGAGATGTCAAGCTTGGCAACGGTGTGGTGCTGTCTATAATGGATGCCGGTATTATTGCCCATAAGGCATTGTTACGGGAAATGGAAGAGATTTGCAGGGATTTAGGACTCAGCATCAACTACGATATGATGACTGCCGGAGGAACCGATGCCGACAATATTCACAAAGCATATGATGGTATCATAACCATGACATTGAGTATTCCAACACGCTATATGCATTCCCATCACCTGATCATACACCGCAGAGATTATGTGCAGGCGGTAGAGGCGATTGCAGAATTTTGCCGCCGTTTATCCTGGGATAAAGTAAGTGCAATGAGAACCGCAATACAGTAAAGGTGTCGAAAGACACTTTTTTCATGAAACTGCAAACCATACCTACCTCTTACTATGGCTGCTTTTATCCTATGCGCTGTGAGCCTTATAACATTGAAATCCATGAATCCTTAAACATGACAGGCAGATTACGTGATATCCGTTCATCCTGAAAATTATTTAAAGTAATTGTGCAATGTACTTTAAGTCAGACAATAAGAAACAAAAAAGGATTTAAATTTTAATGTGGAATAGGATATCCAGCCCTATCCGTTCGTCCTTAACACATGTAAAAAATAATGCTCAATGTTCTTTTCTTCTGTAATGCAGAATAGAAAAAAAGGGGCATATTCTGCTATAAAATAGAATAAACAGCCCTGTCCGTTCATCCTTAACACATGTAAAAAATAATGTTCAATGTTCTTTTCTTCTGTTATGCAGAATAGAAAAAAAGGCATTCTCTTATTATGGCGTTCTTATTCGAACATGGGTATCGCAAATAATTCACAACAAAAAGCACAGGATCAGCTTCATGATTGCGCATGATCTTGTGCTTTTATTATCTATAATCAAATAGTCAAATATGAGAAAGAATCAATCGTGGAATAGGCCAGAGAACTCTTTAATCTGTAACAGATTTATGTGGGTATTGCTTTTTACCATCTGAAAGGCTCACCCAAACTATGCCTCGGTATGCCCTATTACCTCTTTCTTCCATGCACTCCTCCGCACTTACGGAATCACCCAGAATAAGCCCCGTTATGCCCTGTTACAGCATATCCTCTAAGTCATAATCATCATAAGGCCACATCGGTCGATAAATCTGCTTGAATTTTAATAATTCACTTCTCTGATATGTCGGCCCCTGAGTAAGCGCCATCATACACAAATCACCATATGCGTCAAACTCGGCAGAGATATATCCCTGTTTTACCACAACAACATCATATTCCTTTAACACGATACCACAGCGGGTATACTGCTCCGGCTCATAAAACTGAATCGCATCATTCAGAATAACAACGCTTACCGGTGCATGATCTAATCGGACCGTTATCGCAGTCCCCATATCTTTTTTATGCTCGTACCCTTCATCAGGTATACCTTTCGCGATTATAGTTCCTTCAATCGGTACGCTTTTACATAATTCATCATAGTTCATGCCAATGCACAGACTGACATGCTCGCCTACATGTCGGGGATACAGTTTTTTAAAAGCGTTGTGATCAACAATTCCGCTTACCAGATACTGTTTATGGTTGGTATCATGCATTGCGAGAATCTGTCGTAACATATAGGTATTAAAGCCATCTCCTCCGGAGCCTACATTATCTCCTGAATCTGTAATAAATACGGTTCCTCCTGTATGAGCAACTGCCTTATGTAAGACCTCCTGCGGTTCACCGGTATTGCCGTGATAATGAAATTCATGACGCCGTGAATATGCAAACGCACGAATATGATCTGCCACTTCCTCGGCATAGGCTCGATACTTACCGCTCTGCGGTACAACGACAACAGAGCATCCCAGCTTGTCACCATCATGGCGCAGATAGCCGATATGAAAAGAAGCACTCATAATGCGTTCATCCTTTTCTGCTTCATCACACAGCCGGTTGATGGATACCATCGGCTCATCGAGTGATACACTCTTTTCCCCGCCGATTATGATAGGAACCTTTCGGTATACCGGTCTTATGTTCCTTCTGTTCTTTAACAGCTCAACAAATTTTTCTGCGACAAACTGAAATGTCTCCTCTGCATCCGTATGCGGAGAATGACGGTAGCAGCGCAGGATATTCACCTTGCTTACAAGCTCTTCGGACAGATTTCCATGGGGGTCCATTACAAGGGCGATTGGCATATACGGCCCGGTTATTTCACGTATTTCTTTCAGGAAAGCGTGCTCAGCCGAGCCTCCTGACAAGCCGATCACTTTACTGGCGCCATGTAAAAACAGAAAGATTCCATCAATTTCATGAATATGTGATTTCACCTCTACCATCATACGTGAACGGATAAATTCAAAAGCATCGTATGTGACAGGGCCATGCGGGTGTCCGCGGGCAATGATTGCCGGAATCAATTCTATACCGGCATCCTCAAAAACCTTACGGCAGGAAACATGCTGAACGGCCTCTTCACCAAACTTAAAAACAAATTTATCAAAGGTCATCAAACTGCGTGAATGCTCATTCGATTCTGAGCTGAAATAAGCAAATAATACTTTCATAAAACGTTTCTCCTTTACTTTTATCTTTATATAGATTCATAAAATTTGTTGAAAGAGCAGGCATTCGGTTTTTCTACTTATCAATCTCTACATAAACCCTTAAAACGATTTTTATTGGAAAAGCAGATATCCGGACGCTTTCGTTCTGCAGCATCTGCTGTCAGAAAAACAGTTATCCCAATACCTCCTAGCGCAGTATACAACAGCTTCTGTTTGGACGCCTTTTCTATCTGACTGCCGGCAGCTGACGGACTGATACAATCATGCAATTCAGCCCTGATTCTATGCTGTCTCTTTCGCTAATATCAGAAATTCATCCATTTGCCTTATGATGGATTCAAGTGAGGCTTCCCAGAAAGCGGCATCCTCCAAATCTATACCGGCAATGGCCGCTGTTTCTTCTACCGTATGCGTAGTTGATGCCTTCAGCAAGGCGCGATATTTCGGAAGGAATGCCTCCCCTTCTTTTTCATACATCGCATACAGGCCTCTTGAAAATAAGGCGCCGAAGGTATATGGGAAATTATAAAAAGCGATATCTGGGATATAATAGTGTACTTTTGTAATCCAGCGATACGGATGGAGCCAATTCGGGTCCAACCCATCCTTAAAACATTTCTTTTCCGCCTCCAGCATCAGCTGCATCAAGTCGGAAGCAAACATAAACCTTTCCTCACACTGTTCAAATACAGATTTTTCAAATGTGTAGCGGGTTGTGATATCACAGATATTTTGACAGAGTGCAGACAGCTGCGTATCAATCAAGAACAATTTATTTTCACGGTCTGCATCATTGATTAAAGCACGATACATGATATTCTCATTGAATGTAGATGCCGTTTCTGCCAGCGGCATACAATATTCTCTATTTAGAGGCCGCTCATTTTCAACCAGCATTCCATGATAGGCATGTCCTAACTCATGTGCCACCGTGATAACGTCACTCAGGGTATTTCCATAATTGGTAATGATTCTGCTCTGTTTGATCCATGCCAGATTTTCACAGAATGCCCCGCTCTGTTTACCCGTATGGCTTGGATAATCAATCCAATGCTCATCTATTGCCTGCTTTGTCATATCATATAAATCAGTGGAGAAATTTCTGAAATGCAGTTGTATATACGCTTCACAGTCTTCGATCGTAAAGGACATATCGCACGTACCGAGGGACGCGTAAATTTCATACCACGGAAGTCCGTTATCATATCCCAACAGCTTTGCTTTTGTACGCAGATACTCATGAAACCTAGGTAGATACTTATCAACAGCGACATACATCGTGTTCAATGTTCCTTTCTTCATGAAGGAATCCTGCAGCATTTTATCCAGGGGATCCTCATACCCCCGCATACGTGCTTCCATCAGCTGTTGACGCTTGATGTTATTAATGGAAAAGGCAAGCGGCTCTTTGATGGATTCATAGGCCTTCATTTCACACAGAAAGGCTTCCTTTCGCACGTCTCTGCTAGTTGAATGACATAAATTTTTCACTTGTGTCAGAGTCATCGTTTGCCCCAGACACTCCACGGAGACATTTGCCGTCAAATGATAATACATATCACGAAATGCTGCTGTACTTGTCTGCGAAAGCTTTGCCAGCAGCGCTTCTTCCTCTTTGCAAAGAGAATGAGAGGCTTTATCTTTTAATGTAAACAGCAGAAAGGAATACTCCTTCAGCATTTCGTCCTGCTGTATGCAGGAGTCCATATGCTTTATATGTGCCAGATAATCCTTTAACTGCGAACAATAGACGGAATAAGAGGATATTCTCGAATTGATGATATTCAAATATTGCAGAGTCTGTTTATCATTGGTATCCACAGATTGGCGTAAAATCGTGTACATGTGCAGACGGCCGGATAAATCATATTCCTTTTCCAAAAGCTGAAGGATTTCTTTCACCGCACAGCATTCCTCCAGTGTGTTCATTTCTTCCGTCAGTGCAGAAAGCTCGTCGTGTAAATCATGATACTGTTTCAAATCATTTTGAAAAGCGGGGTCATCGTAGCCTTTATATAAAGCATCCAGCGACCATTCATATCTGTTCATTTTTAAAACCTTCTTTCCTGTACTCATTATAAGGCACTGAAATGCAAAGAGACAGTAGAACGTTTTCCTAACATCCTAGGAAGTACTATCACTCCTTCATAATCAATTTCCTAATGATTAGGAAACTGTGTTAAAAGTATTTTTTTCAATGGCTAGTATAATAGAAGTGCGTGATCAAGATCACTTAAGAGGAGGGTATGAGTAATGGAAGGTTTGGAAAAGCAATGCTTTCAAATTATCTCTGCTGTAGGAATGGCTCGCTCCAGCTATATAGAAGCAATACAGGAAGCTAAAAAAGCGAATTTTGAAAGGGCCAGAGAAATGATTGAAGAGGGAGATAAAAGTTTCCTTCAAGGACATGAAGCTCATGCGAAAATGATTCAGCAGGAAGCAGGCGGCAAAAAAGTAGAAACCGGTTTGCTTCTGATCCATGCGGAAGATCAGTTGATGAGTGCGGAAAGCTTTAAAATCATCGCTGACGAAATGATTCAGAATTATGAAAGAATCATAGCGCTTGAAAGCAAGATTAAATAGAGCAGAAAGGAGAACGATATGAAGAAAATTTATCTATTTTGCAGTGCAGGTATGTCTACGAGTATGCTGGCTCAGGAGATGCAGAATGTGGCAGACGCTCACGGCCTTCCCTTAGAAGTAAAGGCATATTCTCATTCTAAAATCGGCGATATTGTCGAACAGCTGCACCCTGATTGTATTTTACTTGGACCTCAGGTAAAATATCTGTACGAAGAAACAAACAGACGATTCAAAGAAACTGCTCCGGTAGCGGTGATTGACGCCTCCGATTATGGTATGATGAACGGAGAAAAAGTCCTGAAAACCGCAATCAAGCTGATTAAATCATTTAAGAAATAAGAATACCCCAATAGCCGGGCTCTATCTCACGCTCGATTGTTTCAGTTTGTGGCTATCCGGCACAAGATTACAATGTAATTTTGTGCCTTTTCATTTGCGATATTGATCTGCACCTGGATAAGAACCTAGCGATATGGAAACAGATTTTTCTTTTTTAATGCTTGTTTTAAGGAACAGTATATAAGATAACCTTTGCCGTTTGCAGAATACCGGAAGTGTTATAAGTGAGGGCATTATACGCACAAATAATATGACGGACATTGCACCCGTTTTTTGAATGAGGTGCTGAAGAAATCGCCACGATGCTTTTTATTCCTAGCATTAGGAAACCGTATACGCGATAACCTATGCAGCCTGCGTTATAATAGAAGTATTATAAGGAGGGCATTTTATGCACAAATTAGGTATCAGCGTATATCCGGAGCATTCAACCCCTGAAAAAGATCAGGCATATATGGAATCAGCAGCCGGATACGGATTTACAAGAATTTTTACATGCTTGCTTTCAGTACAAAAAGCAAAGGAAGAAATCATTACGGAATTTACTGATTTCATGAATCGCGCTCATGCACTCGGCTATGAAGTAGCCGTCGACACCAATCCGGATGTTTTCAAACACCTGGGCGCAACACCTTTGGATTTAAAGGTATTTCATGACATGCATGTGGATATCATTCGTCTGGACGGTCACTTTGACGATTTTCTTGACCGGGCGATTACCCATAATGAATATGGCATTAAAATTGAATTTAACGGAAGTGCGGATTCCTCAATCGACTATCTGCTGAAGCACGGCGCAGATCCGCATAATGTTACAATCTGTCATAATTTTTATCCGGAACGCTACAGCGGAATCGGCTGGAAGCTGTTCATGAATTTAAATGAGAAATGGAAGGGGCTGGGACTTCATACAGCAGCCTTCGTGACCAGCCGGGAACCGGATACCTTCGGTCCATGGCCGGTATCTGCCGGACTTCCAACCGTAGAGCTCCACCGTACGAAGCCGATTGATGTACAGCTGCGCCATATGCTGGCCTGTGAGCTGATTGATGATATATTGATTGGAAATGCGTACGCCAGTGAAGCGGAGTTAAAAGCGATGGCTGCTGTCGATCTATCAAAAACAACAATCCGCATGGAACTGGAAAAGGATATCTGTGCGGCTGAAAAGAAAGCACTGTTTGACTATCCGCATACCGGGCGGCAGGATGCCAGCGACTATTATATCCGCAGCTCCCTTCCGCGTTTCTTTTTCAAAGAAGAAGCAATACCGCAACGGATGAGTGAACAGAGAATGTTCCATCGCGGAGATGTTGTAGTTGTAAATGACAATTTATCGCATTATCGCGGAGAAATCGAAATCCTGTTAACAGATATGGAAAATGACGGTGAGCGTAATCTCGTTGGTCATATTGCAAATGATGACATGATGATTCTTGATGAAATGGAAAAACACCCCGAGCATTTGTTTGGCTTTATCGAATAAAAAACTCATCAGTCCTTCGTTCCCCCTCTTGTAGTACGGAGGATGAAGCTGCTGGGCAATTACAAGGAACAGTATGCGTAATTCACCAAGGCTGTGCGGATATGATCAGCTTTCAACAAGAAAACACATACTTCCTAGGCTTTAGGAAATGATCTTAGAAACGATATACTGAAATGGTATTATAATGAAGGAGAATATGATAGTTGATGAATGCGAAAGGAGAGAATGAATATGTGGGGTATTATAGCGACCTGGAGAATGGCAGCGGAAGGAATCGAAAAAGCTGCCCGAATATTGGAAAACGATGGTATCAGCGGTGATGCTATCGAGACGGCAATTAAAGAGGTAGAGGATTTTCCATACTATAAATCCGTGGGCTACGGCGGTCTGCCAAATGAGGAAATGGAAGTGGAACTGGATGCGGCCTATATGGATGGAACAACCTTTGATATCGGAGCAGTTGCCGCAATTAAGGATTTTGCGAATCCTATCAGTATTGCCCGCCGGTTAAGCAAGGAAGCCGTAAACAATCTGCTGGTCGGTGAGGGGGCGGAAAAATTTGCACACAAGGAGGGCTTTGAACGTAAAAATATGTTAAGCGATCGCGCGAAAATTCATTATAAAAATCGTGTTAAGGATGTGCAGGAGTTGGAAATCAAGCCGTACAGCGGACATGACACGGTGGGTATGGTTTGTCTTGACAGTCACGGCGATATGACGGCAGCCACCTCTACCTCCGGCTTATTTATGAAGAAAAAAGGCAGAGTCGGCGATTCCCCGATTTCAGGATCCGGCTTTTATGTGGACAGTACGGCAGGCGGTGCCAGCGCTACAGGACTCGGTGAGGATTTAATGAAGGGTTGTATCTCTTATGAGATCGTCCGGCTGATGAAGGAGGGAAAGCATCCGCAGGAGGCTTGTGATATCGCTGTTTCAAAGCTGGATCAAGAGCTTACAAAACGCCGCGGCAAGGCAGGCGACATTTCGCTTGTCGCAATGAACAATAAAGGAGAATGGGGCGTTGCCACAAACATAGAGGGATTTTCTTTCGCAGTCGCAACACAGACACAAAAGCCGATTGTATATGTGACAAAAAGAGAACATGGGAAATGCGTACATCAAGAAGCCAGCAGTGAATGGCTGGAGAATTATATGAGTACCCGCATGGCACCATTGATTGAGAAATAGCATGGAAGATAAAATACTGGCGGAGATTGACAAAATCTCAGAGGAAATGATACAGGGAATTTTAGAGGTCGTAAGAATAGATAGCGTCAAGAGTGAGCCGCAGGAGAACGCTCCCTTTGGAAAAGGCGTAAAAAAAGCACTTGATAAAGCCCTGGAATTAGCAGAAGAACTCGGCTTCGAAACTGTAAATGTGGATAATTACGTAGGATATGCCAAATATGGAGAAAGTGAGGACTATATCGGTGTCATGGGACATTTGGATGTCGTTGAAACAGGCGAAGGCTGGACACATCCTCCCTTCAGCGGTTACATGGATGAAAACGGGCGTATCTTTTCCCGCGGTATCCTTGATAATAAGGGACCTGTCCTGAGTTGTTTATATGCTCTCTATGCCTTGAAACGATTGCATATACCGTTGTCCAGACAGGTACGCATCATGTTCGGCACGGATGAAGAAAGTGGTTTTGAGGATTTGACATATTATCTTTCAAAAGAAAAACCGCCTGTTATGGGATGGACACCGGATTGTAAATACCCTGTTGTATATGGAGAAAGAGGTCGTGCAAATCTGCAGATTCGTGCTGATCAAGTGCATCTGCAGCAATTCTTTTCATTCGTTACCACGTATTTTCTGGAAAGTGCAGCAAGCGGTAATCGTTTAGGCATTGATTATCACGATGATGAATATGGAGAAATGCAAATGCGCGGGTATGCGCTGCGTACAGAACAGGAGGATGTCGTATTTCAATTTACTCTCAGTTATCCTGCCTGCTGCAGCATTCAAGACATACAGAAACAAATACGTACCAAGCTTGATTCCTGCTGTACACTGCAGCTGCTTCACAATTATGATCCTGTTCGATTTGAAAAGGACTGTTTCATGGTCAGAGCGTTACAAAGTGCATATGAACAGGTAAGCGGTCTGGATGGAACACCGGTAACAACAACGGGCGGAACATATGCAAAGGCAATGCCGAACATCGTTCCATTCGGACCAAGCTTCCCGGGTCAAAAGGGAATCGGACATCAGCCGGATGAATGGATGGATATCAAGGATATTATCATGAATGCAAAAATATATGCATTAAGCTTGTATAAGCTGGCAAAATAAGGCGGCATTAGGAGGATACCTATATGAATACTCAAATTGAAATCTGCTGCGGCAGTTACTATGATGCGCAGCAGGCAGAAGCCGGAGGTGCAAAGCGCATCGAATTAAACAGTGCATTGCATATGGGCGGCTTAACACCGAGTGTAGCAACACTGCGCTTAATAAAGGAACATACAAAGCTATGCGTTATGACGATGATACGTCCCCGCGGGGCAGGATTTCATTATCTTTCACAGGATTATGACGTTATGGTAGAGGAAACAAGAGATATGATCAAGAACGGTGCCGATGGAATCGTATTCGGCTGCCTGGACGCATACGGGAATATTGATACAGAGCAGAGTGGGCATATTACTGCACTGGCAAAAGTGAACCATAAGCAGGTGGTATTCCATCGCGCTTTCGACTGTGTGAAAGATCCATTCAAAGCAATAGAAACCCTGATCAATATAGGAGTAGACCGAGTGCTTACGAGCGGTACTTACCCCACGGCATTTGAGGGAAAGGAAATCATACGGCAATTACAAGAGCGTTATGGCGATCAAATCGAAATACTCGCCGGATGCGGTATAGATGCCATCAATGCAAAGGAGCTCATAGCCTATACAGGAGTAAAACAGATTCACTCCTCTTGCAAAGACTGGCTGCGGGATGAAACAACCTGTGGCGAGCGTGTTACTTACAGCTATGGACCGCAGGGTCATAAAAGCGATTATGAGGTTGTAAACAGTAAAAAAGTCGAGCATTTAATCTGGAGCGTTCAATAGCCATCTGCTGAATAACGGAAAATCAGTTTTCCATGTTTTACAGCTTCATAAAGAAAAGAAGTTCCTCATTCTATTGTTTATAGATGCGGAGCTTCCTTTTTACGTATCCGATGTTCACTCTATCTATCTGAAATAAAGGATATCTGACGTATTATGAGGATAAAGCCATTTTCTGAAATACGTAGATTTTAACTGACACAGCGCTCTTTATCACCTTTACAGCTGATTCCTCTGTTTGCTGATGAAAGAAAATCGTTAACAGTTTTCAATCACAGCTACAATACCTCTTTCCTTCTATGCTGTAGGAATACCTGATAACTATATCCGCTTTATTCCATCCTGCTCAGCTTGCAGTATTCCCTAACTCCTGCTTCCAGTACCTCTTCATCGAAGTCAAAATTGTGGGCATGCAGGGCAATCCCGGTACCTGTCCCCAGAAAGAAGAATACGCCCGGTACCTTTCGCTGATAATGGGCAAAATCCTCGGAAATCATTTCGGGCTTCTCCAGCAGCACGATATTCGGATCCAGCTTCCGCACCTGATCCACAAGGGCAGCGTCATTCATGACTGCGGGATAGCCGGTATTGATATCAAAGGAGAACACTGCCCCCTGTTCTTCATACGGCTTCGCCAGCTCCAGCATACGCTTTTTCAAATACTGATAGGTTTCATCCTGAAAGGCACGAAGGGTTCCTTCCATACGGGCAGCATTTGCCACAACATTACGAACTGTACCGCTCTTCAGTAAACCAAAGCGCAGTAAACGATAGGTTTCCGCTGACAGCTCCTCCTGTTCCATCGTATATAAATCCAGCAGATAGCGCGCCGCAATCTCCATCGCGTCAATGCCTTCCTGATACTTTGCCGCATGTGCGCTTTTTCCGGTAATATCGATATTCACCTCACTGGAGCGTGCCATAAATTCGTTTCTGCGTGTGGCAATCACACCATTGTCCAGCATCGGCCATACATGAAAACCGAAAATCCGTTTGATATGATACTGTTCAAAGATACCGCTTTTGCACATCGGCTCCGCTCCGCCCGGTGTTTCCTCTCCCGGCTGAAAAATCAATACCACGTTGTGCGGAAGCTCTTTATAATACGTAGACAGCTGGTGTGCGAACTCCAGCAGCATTGCCATGTGACCGTCATGTCCGCAGGCGTGCATGCGGCCTGCATGTCTGGATGCGAACGCTCTTCCGGTAGCTTCTGTTACCGGCAATGCATCCATATCACTGCGAAAGGCGATGCTTTCCTTTCTTCCTGCGTCAAAAAAAGCCACAACACTGCTGGGAATCGGTGAGCTTAACGTACAGGGAAGATCCCTGAGCGTCTCTTGCACATAGCGTTGTGTTTTCGGCAGCTCCAGCTCCAGCTCCGGTATCTGATGCAGGTCCCTGCGAAATTTCTGTATTCTCTCTAACATATCCTTCATCCTCCCTGCTCTATGTTATGTTTATTATATAGGAAACCATCCCTCATGTAAATATTTTCATTTTATGAAATTTTATCATTTAATTTTCATAAAACGGTTGTAATTTACCTTAAATAGTGATATGATACAGAAAAATAGATAGAGGCGCGGGAGCGACTACATCAGCTGGAGTCGGCAGACACCTGACAGCTGGTTTCAGCAATTCCGCCGAACTGCAGTCTTAGGCATAGGGCTGTGGTGGGCTTATGGAGAAAATCCATAAGACTGTCTACCATCAGTAGATGTGCTATCATTATTGTCATAAGGTTTTCAGCGATGTCAGTAAGGGTACACTTCCCCTGCTGGCATTTTTTAATGAGGTGATGGAAATGAGTAAAAAAGTGTTAGAAATATCCGGAGTTTCCGTTGAACAGCTGGCCAATGCCTGCGGTACTCCGTTATATGTGTATGATGAGAACAAAATCACACAGAAAATGAGCCAGTTTCACGAGCTGTTTCAGAGCGAGGATTTTGAAACCGAGGTTCTGTATGCGTCCAAGGCGTTCTCCTGCAAGGCGATCGTTCAGATGGCGGCAGCTCACGGCCTGTGTCTGGATGTCGTCAGCGGCGGTGAGCTGTATACTGCCATGCAGGCCGGCTTTCCGATGGAAAAAATCTACTTTCACGGCAACAACAAAACATGGGATGAGCTGATTATGGCACTGGAAGCAGGGATCGGCTGCGTTGTTGTCGATAACGCGATGGAATGCGAGCTGCTGGTAAAAGCGGCACAGCGGGTTGGTACAACCGTTCGTACACTGATTCGTGTAAATCCGGGCGTTGAGGCACATACCCATAAATATATTGTAACCGCACACCTGGACAGCAAGTTTGGTATCTCCATCAGCCGTATGGAGGATATCCGCAATATGATTCAGACGCTGACGAGTATTCCCAATGTCACCTTTGAGGGATTCCACTCGCATATCGGATCCCAGATTTTTGATAAGGATGCCTATGTGGCGGAAATTCAGACACTGATGAAATTTGTGAACGATATGCAAAAGGCATACGGTATCACCACGAAAGCATTAAATCTGGGAGGCGGCTTTGCGGCTTACTATACGAGTGAGGATCATCCGATTCCCCTGCAGGAGGTATGTCAGACAATTCTGGATACCTGCAAATGGGAGCGTGACCGCTATCAGCTGCCGTTAGAAAAGCTGATGATTGAACCGGGGCGAAGCATCGTTGCGGAGGCAGGCTCCACCCTGTATCGCATCGGCTATCAGAAACAGACGGAAAATAAAAAGTATATTTTTGTGGATGGCGGTATGTCGGACAACATCCGTCCGGCACTGTATCAGGCAGCCTATGCCTGCGATATCGCAAACCGCATGGATGAGGAAAAAAGCGAAACAGTTACCGTTGCAGGAAAATGCTGTGAATCCGGAGATATTCTGGTGGAAAACGTACAGCTGCCGCACGCACAGACAAACGATCTGTTAATATTGTATACGACAGGTGCCTATGGCTACAGTATGGCAAGCAATTACAATCGTCTGGGAAGGCCCGCGGTCGTATTCGTAAAGGATGGTAAGGTTCGCTTTGTGGTAAAACGTGAAACATATGAGGATATGTGCAAGCTGGAATGTGATGAGGAAATCAAGGTATGAATGTTGTAGAGAAGTATGGAGGAACAAGCGTCGGCACGATTGCGCAGATCAAGGCAATCGCAGCACATGCGGCAAAGCTGAAGGCACAGGGGAATCAGGTGGTCATCGTGGCAAGCGCCATGGGAAAGACGACCAACAAGCTGATAGCCATGGCGAAGGAAATCGGTGAGCATGTTAATGAGCGCGAGCTGGATTCCCTGCTTTCCACCGGTGAACAGAGAACAATCACCCTGCTTGCGATGGCCATTGATGCGCTGGGTGTTCCGGCAGTTTCTCTAACCGGATACCAATGTGGGTTCATAACCAGCGATCATCATTCCCATGCCCGTATCATGGATATTGACATCACCCGTTTGAAGCAGCATCTGAATGATGATAAGGTTGTCGTAGTTGCGGGCTTTCAGGGAGCGAATGAGGTCGGGGACATCACGACGCTGGGGCGCGGCGGCAGTGATACGACTGCGGTGGCACTGGCGGCCAAGCTGGGCTGGGAGTGTCATATTTTCACCGATGTCAACGGCGTGTATACCATTGACCCCAGAATGTATCCGCATGCGAAACGTTTGCACAAAATCACATATAATGAAATGATGCAGATGGCATGTCTTGGTGCAGGGGTACTGGAAACAAGAAGCGTCGAGCTTGCCAGCAAGTACGGAGTGCGTCTGTATCTGGGAAGAGCACTGGAAGAGAATTTAGACAAAGGAACGTATATTATGGAAAAAACGAAGCATCTGGAAGACATGCCGATCACAGGGATCAGCATCAAAGAGGATTATGCAATTATGAGGGTAAACGACCTGCCCAATGACGGAAAGTTTCTGAACTCGCTGTTTGCGATGATATCACAGCTGGATATCAATCTGGACACCATATCCCAGCAGCTGACTCATGACGGTAAGGTTAATTTTGCCTTTTACTGTAATAAACAGCAATCGGATGTGATTCTGAAAAATATTGATAAGCTGCATTCCCGCTATCCGATCTCCCGTCTGCTTGGCTTTGTGAAGCTGTCCATTGTCGGAGTGGGGATTTCCACACACAGTGGTATAGCCGCGAAGGTTCTGACAACACTGAGCGATCACAATATCCGCTATTATCAAATCACCTCCAGTGAGATTTCCATTTCCCTGACGATTGAGGAAAAGGATAAGCTGAAGGCGGTTGAGGTGCTCGGAAAGGCCTTTGACCTATGATACCGATAACCAAATATCATGGCTGCGGAAATGATTTTATCATTACCGACTGGGAGCTGTTAAAGGATCGAAGCATTGAGGATTTCGTCCTGCGCGTCTGTGACCGCCACACGGGAATCGGTGCAGACGGCTGTATTCTGGTGAAGCAGAAGCCGCTGGAAATGGTGTTCTACAATGCGGACAGCTCTCGTGCACCGATGTGTGGAAACGGTATCCGCTGCTTTGCGAAATACTGTTATGATGAAGGCATTGAAACCGCTGAGGAATACGATGTGGAAACACTGGCAGGCAGCAAGCATGTGACACGGGTATCTCTGAAGCCGTTTCAGGTACGTATCGATATGGGGACCTGGGATGATGATCCCAAAAGCATTCAGGTGGATACGCTGAAGGAGCCGGTCATGGGATATGAGCTGTGTATTGGTGATAAAAGCATACCGGTTTACAGCTTCTTCATGTCAACGGTACATACCGTTGTGTTTGTATCCGATGCCTTTGCCTTTGATTATAACGACATCGGGCATGCAATCTGTCACCATCCCCTGTACAGAGAACAGACAAATGTCAACTTTGTGCAAATCGTGGATGCGCATACCCTGCAGATGGTAACGTACGAGCGGGGTGTCGGTATGACGCTGGCATGTGGAACCGGTGCCTGTGCCGCAGCACGCATCGCCCACGAGAAAAAGGGCTGTGCCGCAAATCTGAAAATTATAGTAAAGCGTGGAGAGCTGCATATTGATATCGATGATCAGCAGCACGTCCACATGTTTGGTCCTGCCGAAAGGATCCTGAAAGGAGAAGTTGCATATGTTTAATGTTAAAGGAAGTATTGTCGCTCTGGTAACTCCGTTTCATGAGGATGGAAGTGTGAATTTTGATAAGCTGAAGGAAATTCTGGAATGGCATGTGGAAAACGGAACGGATGGTATTCTGGTTCTGGGTACAACCGGTGAATCCAGCACCATGACGCACGAAGAGGATGATGCGGTCGTGGAATGCACCCTGCAGACAATCAAAGGAAGAATCCCTGTAATTGTCGGCAGCGGCTCCAACTGTACGGAAACTGCCGTTGATAAGAGCAAGAAATATGCCGCTATGGGAGCCGATGCACTGCTTGTGATTTCTCCCTACTACAACAAGGCAAATGCACAGGGGATGATTGCCCATTTTACTGCCGTGGCGGATGCTGTGGACAAACCGATCATTCTCTATAATGTGCCGGGCAGAACCGGATGCAGTATCAGCGAGGAAGCAGTCAAAGTGTTAAGCAAACACCCGAACATCTGCGGTATCAAGGAAGCAAGCGGAAACATCGCGTATGCCGCAGGCATTGCACGGTATCTGAGTGATGATTTCGTTATGTTTAATGGAAATGATGATATGGTCATTCCCCTGTTATCGCTTGGCGGCAGCGGCGTCATTTCCGTATGGGCAAATATCATGCCGAAGGAAGTACATGAAATGGTGCACAATTACCTGAACGGGGATACAGAGGCGGCGTTAGCGACACAGTTACACTATCTTGATCTGATTCACGCCCTGTTTATCGAGGTCAATCCGATTCCTGTCAAGGAAGCCCTGAACATGATGGGCAAGGCTGTCGGCGGATACCGTCTTCCGTTATGTGAAATGGAGGAAACACACCGCAAGGCACTGTTACATGAAATGAAAGAGGCCGGTCTATGTTAAATGTACTTGTTGCAGGCTATGGGAAAATGGGAAAAATGATTGTGGAAACCATTGAGCAGAGCGACGATATGAAGGTCGTTATGATTGCCGACGGTACCAATCATCCGGATGTATCCACCCTGCAGGAGCATGTGGATATCATCATTGACTTTTCTCATCCGGACAATCTGACCTGGATCAAGCCGTTTGTACTGGAGCATGCATGTGCCTATATCTGCGGCACCACCGGGCATAATGATATTCAGAAGCGCCAGGTGGAAGAGCTGAGCAGTGTGGCACCGGTTGTATTTCAGGCAAATTTCTCTCTTGGAATCGCAGTTTTTCAGGAGGTTCTGCAAATGATTACACCGATGCTGGAGGAAAGCTTTGATATGGAGGTTGTGGAAAAGCACCATAACCAGAAGCAGGACGCGCCAAGCGGTACCGCCAAAATGCTGGTAGCTGCCATGAACAGGGAGCATACATACCGGGAGGTACACGGAAGGAACGGTTTTGTAGGGAAACGACAGAAGGAAATCGGTATACACGCCGTGCGCGGCGGCACAGTTGCAGGGGAGCATGATGTTTACTTTTTCGGAGATGATGAAATCTTCGAAATCAAGCACACTGCCAACAGCCGTAAAATTTTTGTGAACGGGGCATTGCGCGCTGCACGCTTTGCCGTTACACAGAAGCCGGGTATGTATACCATGAAGGATATTCTGTTCGCATAAGGAGGAAGTCATGGACGCAAAGGAAATTATCGCATTTATACAAAACGCAGAAAAAAAGACACCGGTAAAGGTGTATCTGAAGGAAAAAAAGCCGGTTGCTTTTCCGGACTGTAAGGTATTCGGGACCGACAGCAAGGTCATATTCGGTGACTGGAAGATCATTGAGCCAATCCTGAAGGAGAATGCGGAAAGCATCGAGGATATGGTCGTGGAAAACGACTGCCGCAATTCCGCTGTACCGCTGCTGGATAAAAAATATATCAATGCACGGATCGAGCCTGGGGCAGTCATCCGAGATCAGGTGGAAATCGGTGACAATGCCGTTATCATGATGGGCGCTATTATCAATATCGGTGCCATCATCGGTGAAGGTACCATGATTGATATGGGTGCTGTGCTGGGCGGCAGAGCGACTGTTGGAAAGCATTGTCACATCGGTGCAGGGGCCGTTCTTGCGGGGGTTATCGAACCGGCAAGCGCAACTCCTGTCATTGTGGAGGATGATGTATTGATCGGTGCAAATGCCGTGGTGATCGAGGGAGTGCATATTGGAAAAAATGCCGTGGTTGCGGCAGGTGCTGTGGTCATTGAGGATGTTCCTGCCAACAGTGTGGTCGCAGGATGCCCGGCTCGCGTCATCAAGGAAAAGGATGCAAAAGCCACAGAGAAAACCGAGCTGGTTGACGCATTGCGCAGTTTGTAGAATCTAAATGAGAAAAGCGGATCGAAGCATGACCCGTTTTTTTTCAGCTGTTCGTGGCATCCGGTCAATATCCCTTCGTATAGGCAGCACAGCTTAGATACAACAACGCTGATTCTATTTGAAAACATGCATCACAAAACTCTATTAAGCATTATCATAAATAAATTTCTTGTGAAAACAGTACATCCGATAATACGCTTTGCGCAATGATAGGCCTCAGTGGAATGACTCCCATCAGTGTATCTGCAAGATGCTGTCTGAGCATAGATACCCTGCTGGAACTGTGTTATAATAATCGGGTAATCCGGAGGTATGTTATGAAACGTTCATTATCCTGGCTGGAGCTGTTATGGTATCTGCCGCTATATATCATCAGTGTATATTACCACCTTAATTCCGTCATGGTTTTAGTCATCGTGGCTGTGGGGTATACCATATCGCATTATCATAAATATACAAGCAGTGCGGAGTATCGCGAGCACTATAAAAAATCCTTCCTGTTTGTTCATACAAAGGATACCTATGCCACCCTTCAAATCAGCTGTATCTGGGGGATTTTGTTTTCTTTGGTATGCTGTGTCTATTTCTTTCTGCACGATACCACAGCCGGTTTCTACAGTCTGATTCCTGCCGTTTTGCCGCTGATTCTGCTTCTGTATATCCGCAAAGCAAACAAAAAAACACACTGATTACTGTGTCAGTATCCAGTGTGTAATATCCTGATGAATGGCTTTCTGTACGTGAGAGTCATTTTCTTTTGTATACAGGCTGTTTTGAAGCAGGGAAAGCAGATTACTGTTCTCATACAGATCCAGCAATGTAATCGACGATTTTTCCTTTATATAAGAAGTATTTCGCAGCTGCGAATCGTTCATTGCACACAAAATCTGCTTCACATAGGCATCATAGATTCCAAGCTTTTCCACATCCTCTCGCTGTACCAGCGGACGCAGATTATTCTCCAGCAAGGTGTTTATGCCCTCCTGTGAGCGTACCAGCTGTAAAAAGGCAAAGACAGCATTGGGATAGCGTGTCTTCTGATTGGCCGTAAAGCCGTATACATCCAGCATGGGACGAAGGGATGTATCGTCATAGGACAGCATCGCCGTAAACTGGAGATGCATATCTGCATATGCCGTTGAGCTGTCAAAGCTTGTATCGTTCATAATGAGGCCACTCACATAACGTCCGTCCTCATAAAAGGCTTCATCATCTAGTGTATCATCATGCAGATCCAAAGCCGTATGGAAGCTGCGGTATCGGTGCAGCCGTTCTTTAAATAACGACGATTGTACAACGGTTTTCATAGATACTGCCGCGTCCTCCTCATCCTCACGGTCAAAGAAAAACGGTATGGTATAAGCAAGCGTGCGATTCTGATAATATACATCCTTTTTTCCTGCAAGGCTTTTGAAATCATCAAAATCACCCGCTGTCAGTCCCCGCTGCTTCGCGGTATATGTATTATAAACAAAGACCAGTCCTTTTCCGCTCACAGGAAAGAAGCTGTCCTTTATAGCTGTTCGCTCAAGCTGGGCGGGCCAGGGATATTCCAGATGCTGCTTAATTCCGGTAAGTGGATAAGCGGGAGCTGTTTCATTCAATGCATCCGTATCCTTGACCCACACCAGATCATGAGCCTGCAGGGATTTATCCTCCTGTGAAAAATGCAGTGCATTACGATATTCGGGGTAGGTCTTATTCCAGAGTGCTTCCAGAGCATCGGATAAGCCCTCATCCGGCAGATAGATATTCAGGCGTGCCCCCGGTTCGATTTCATAGCGGTCCTCCTTCATATGGATATCCGCAGGCTGTGAAGCAGCGCCACTGCAGCCCTGCATCAGCAGCACCGGTATGCACAATAAAAGCTTCTTCATATGCATCCTCCTCGTGATGCAAGTATAAAAATAATACACTGAAAAAAGTGTCGAAATCGCTTTCTTTTCTCAATTAACGATTGACATTTTTCGCCACGTATAGAATACTATACGTATAAGGGGGTTTTCACATGAATTATTTAAAACGCTTATATGAGGAGCTGGAAAAGCAGTGCAAAAGCCATGCAAAGAAAATTTACAATTATGCAATTCCGCAGTCCTGGAATCTGTATGGATACCGTCCAGCAAAGAGCATCCGCAGCAGAGAGCTGCTTGTACATCCGTATGAGTTTTATCTTTTCACTCTGCGCAATATCCTGAAGGATGCGGATGGAAACTGGAAACAGCCGCAGCTTACGAAAGAGAAACCCTCTGATAAAAGAGACTGGCTAAAGCATGCCAGTGTGTATTCTCTCATGGTTCGCACAGCAACCGCCTGGGACCATGATCGCGACGACCGCCTGGTGAGTGACAATCTTTACCATCTCAACGATAACGGAACCTTTCTGAAAAGCATCCTGCTGCTTCCGCTGCTGAAGCGCATGGGTGTCAACACTCTGCTGCTGCATCAGATTTTTCCGCTTTGCAAAACGCAGAATGCACATGATTATCCGGTCAAGGAGGCCGTCACAGACTTTCGAAGCATCGATGCGCTGCTGCAGGACAAGCTAGTCAGAAAGCTGGATGCCAAAGAACAATGCGCCGCCTTTCTGGAGGCCTGTCATCTGCTGGGATTCCGTGTAATTCTGGAATACTGTCCCGGCAAGCTGGCAAGAGAGAACAGCTATTATAAGGAACATCCGGAGTGGTTTTTCTGGTATGACAGCGATCAGCAAAACGCTTATCACCCGCCTCGCTGCAATGCACTGCCCCAGAATACCCTTCCCTTCACCTATGCCCTGAAGGATTTTTACCGAAGTGCGGATGTCCAGCAGCATATCGCCCTGTTTCAGGAGGCTCCCGCTGGTTTGCATAAGTTTGAAAGCTTAAGAGAAATCGAAAGAGCCCTGCATACAACAATTGCTCCATCCATGGTGGATCAGATCAATGCCGCTATCCCTGCCGAGCTGGATACGACCATATGGCGCATGTATGAGGACATTCACACGCAGGTTCCCAAGGATATAAGAGCACAGGCCAAGCCATACCTGATGCAGGATATCATCCGCTATGACCTCCATCCGGCGAGAAAGCCGATGACAGCGTTGTGGGATTACCTGTGTGAAAATATCAGCTGGTATCAGCAGGAGCTTGGTATAGACGGCATCTTTCTGGAAAAGCCGTATCTGCTTCCGGAAAAGCTGCAAAGGGCTATGGCCAAAGCAGCAAGAAAGCAGAGGAAATCCTTTGTCATGATAGCCGAGGATACGGTGAGTGACAACAGTACGTTATGGCTGAATAAAGGCTATGATGCCATATCCGGCAGCGGGGCCTATGAGGAAAGTGATGTATGGAATTTTAAATTTCACAGCTTCAGCTATCGACTAAAGGGAAATGCCTGTTTGATGTTTGCGGCCTGTGAGTCCTATGATTCCCGCCGTATCGTCAGTGTGGAGGGTAATACCGCTGCGATTATGCTGACGGTGATGAATCAGTTTCTGCCAAATGGAATTCCGTTCATGATGAATGGTGTGGAGTCCTTTGAGGTGCAGCCGATGCAGCTGAGTGAATACGGCGATTCCAAATATCTGAACGCATTGCCTAAGGAAGATCCCCGGCATCGCAGACAGGCATATCTGGATGAATACTGGTTTGATTACCGCAATCCGAATCTTCCTGTGCTTCCTGCCTTGCTTGAGAAGACAAGCGCTATCCGGAAAGCCTATGAAGAAGCTGTTACGGATCCGAATGCCTGTATTCCCGTATGGTTTGACTCTCCAAGAGATTACGGTATCGGGTTCACCTACATAAGTGCACAGAAAGCACTGCTGGTTGTATGCAATACCAACGTGCATGACAGTGTACTGTTGCACATACATACGGAAAACATGATCTGCGAGCTGCCGTTTACCCCGGCCTCCCTGCAACAGATTTTTTCTACAAAAGACCCGTTTACTCATGATATCATGATGGACAGCTTCCAGAATATACCACTGGAATTTGATCCGGGAGAGGTAAAGTTTATAGAATTAAAGCCGGAATGACTGGAAACGTTTGTTTCTTCAAACCGGCTTTTCTTTCGCTCCTTTATCCGTTATAATAAGCATAGGTGATCGTATGTACAGATTAAAAGAAGATACCATGGCAGAGCTGGAAATCAAAAAAAGCAGATTTCTCTGTTATCTGCATAAAAGCTTTTCCGAAGCGGATGCCAAGGAGTTTATACAGCAGATCAAAAAGCTTCATCCAAACGCAAGGCATCACTGCTATGCCTTTATCATCGGAGAACAGAATGAGCTGCAGCGAAGCAATGACGATGGGGAGCCACAGGGGACAGCCGGTGTCCCCATGCTGGAATGTCTGGCAAACCGTCAGATGCAGGATACCGTTGCGGTAACCGCCCGCTATTTTGGCGGTATTAAGCTGGGAGCCGGAGGACTGATTCGTGCCTACTCAAAAAGTGTATCCAATGCACTGGATCAAGCCGTCATTACACAGAAGCAAAAACGCCTGGTGTATTCCATGACCTTCAGCTATGAGCTGATTGGAAAGCTGGATCACTATTTCCGGCAAAATGAGGTTACTGTTTTAGATAAGGATTACGGAGAACAGGTTACCTATCTCTGGATGTGCAAAGAGCCTCTGGATGCGGATATGGCAGAGATTACAAACGGGCGCTTTCTGCCGGAATTTATAGAGGAACGCATCGTTGATGTGGAAGTCTAATGCTGTCGCCGTCTGATATCTTGTGATGATTGTTGGAAGGATTGATGCTGTGACCCAAAGGGTATACGGTTATATTGAAGAAGAAATGGACACAGAGATTTCTATCCTGCATGAGCAAAGAATTTAATAACTCTCTGCAAACTCGGATTTCAAGCTTGATTCCCGCATGAAACAGGAGTGTAAAATTCGCTCAATGCTATTTGAAGAACATGACAGTATTTTTACAGGAAGCTATGGAAGCAGTGGTCACCTGTACTTTTATCCTTTCTATGCCGATAGGTTCCCAGTATAAGAAGTCCGAGGAACATACGGAGATGAATGAGAAGATTTTCAGCTTTGACGGTCCTACATGTGCAGGCGCATGCAGATTATTCCAAAGCAATAACAGCCAAAATAGCAGGAGTCATCATTGATTTCTGCTTTTTTATCGTATCTCCTGAAATGCTGTACGGGATAAAGCAGTATAAAAAAAGAAGAATCATCATCCTTCTCTTATACGATTAACAATGTCTGATAAAGAAATGCTCTGCATCCCGTTCATAAACCGACAGGAAATTCAAAAGAAAGCGCTGTGCCAGAGAAGCCGGCTTTACCGAAGCCTTTGCCTCATCAAAGGTAAACCAGGCAGCACGGTCCACTTCCCATGTACTTACATTCTCCAGGCATTCACTGTCAATAACCACAGCAAAATTGAAAATCAATGTGTTGGTTTTCGGGAAATACTCACTGCGCAGAAAACGGTATTCCAGCACCTTTCTTCCAATCTCCTCCTGCATCTCCCTGATCATGGCATCCTCTGCACACTCTTCCTTATTGACGTAGCCTGCGACCAGTATATTATTGGGCTTTCCATACTGCTGTATCATCAGAATTTTATCCCGCTTCGGATTCAGTGTCACCATGGAAATCGCTGTACTGAAAATAGGAAATCGATATGCGCGACAAGCTTCACAAAAGGGAACCATCCCCTCATGCTCCAGCTCCTTCATATGCAGCTTCTCTCCGCATTCATAACAATATTTCATAACGTCACCTCACAATCATATCTATTATACGCCTGTTTATATTCGACATGCAAAAGAAAGAAACCTCTCGGTTTCTTATCTTAGCTCTTTTACCAGCTTCCAAAGCTCGCTGTAGGATACAAAGCCAATGGCATCACATTTCTCCTTTGCCACCTGACGCTGCTTCTTGACATTTCCTTCATGCACCCTGTTCAGATTGTTCTTATCCATCATGTACTGCACATAGGAGAATTTTTTCAGCAGGAACCAGTTTGCGATGATGTTGTTAATACATTCTTCCTTATCATCGCATTTCGCAAGAATGTCTCTCAGATTTACCAGCTGGTAGCTCGCGATCTTCTGAGCAAGTTCATACATTTCATCATAGTTCAGGAACAGCTTTGCATCAAGCTCTCTTTGTACAATACCAGCCTTGCGGTTTCTCTCGAAAAAGCTTTCCACCGTATCCAGCAGGGTATCAACACTTTCCTTGTTTACACTTAAGGCGATAATCTCATTCCGCGTTCCTTCATATTCATTCTCCGGTTCGCTCATGACATAATACAGCGCCTTTGCCATCACATATTCCTCTTTATCTCCCAATGTAAGAATAATCGCCTTCTGGTGTTCATCAAAGCTTCCATATACAACATACGGACATTTGATTGTTCCCTTCGGCAGTTTAAATGAATCCTTGTAGCGTATAATCTGATTGGCGATCGCATCCTTGTTGATGTTCAGCCTCAGATTTGCACAAATTTTCAGATTATGATCCTTTTCAAAGAGCTGCGAAAGGATAGTGTAGTCGTCCTCTTTTCCTTCTGCTGTTTCTATGATGGAAAGATAATCTTCTAGGAAACCATTGAATTCACAGATACCGGTATCTGCTTCTCTTACGTCTTTTACTTCACATAAAATATCATAAATAGCCATAGTTCTCTCCTCCTTTCCCTGTCGTATTTTACATTTGAAGATAAAATGAACTATGTATGTCTATATGGATACAGATTCACCTTCATAACCAGTATATGATGTTTATCTGCCGAATTATTCCTATTTCTTAAAAATGTAAGGGGATTCCTAACTTAATTTTACAACCTTTTGAGAATTTTTCAACATATTTTTCCATAATTGGTCGTTTTCTTCTCATATTTCTTCCGCAATCCATCCAGAACAGGGGGATTACTGCCTATATTTTGCATATGCTTACAAATGGCAAGGTATATGTAAACAGGAAGGGATCTTCGGATTCCATAAGAAAAGAGACTGTAAAGCACATAAGAAATACTTTTCTGCCAATCATGTGCATACCGCCTGAAAAGAAAAAGACGGATATCCGTCCATTCTAATTATGTAATTGCCCGCAAAAGCTGGGAAGCAGAGCGCAAACGATTTCTGCCGATATCGCGGAGGCCGCAGCACAGTTTTTCTCAAATTCCCCGATTCCTTTATGCCCCGCCGTATCGGTTATCGTGCGTATGGCCAGAAAGGGAAGCTTGTTCACATAACAGACATGGGCAACAGCTGCTGTTTCCATATCGGTGCATAACGGGGTAAAACCAGTCAAAATCTGTTCTCTGTTTTCCTAGTCACACGCTGCTCACCGCTTACCATTGTTTCAAATAAAATCACCTGCTTTGTTGTATTGCTGTAGGCTTTCGCAGACTGCAGTAGGTTTTCATCTGCATAAAAATATACACTGTCCATCCAGGGATGAAACTCTGTCAGAATATCATCCGCCACATCATGATAGGCGATTCTCTCGGAAATTACGGTATCAAAAAGCTGCACTTGTTCCTGTATGCCCCCTGCAGTACCTGCGTTAATGATACAGTCCACTGCAAAGCAGTCAATCAGCAGCTGTGCCGCAATTGCCGCATTCACCTTACAGACACCGCTGTATAAAAGGACCACTTCCACACGATCAATGTTTCCGCAATGAAAGACGAGCATCGCTTTCTCGATTACTTCAGTCTCCTTTACATATGGTAAAAATGCCGCCAGCTCTGTATCACCGGCACACAGTATTCCAATTTATTTCATATATGACTCCATTTCTCCGCTTTCTTATTCGGATACAAATATCACATGTAAATTATTTTAAATTGTTTATTTTATCAGAGTTTCTTTCACGCTATTCTTTCCTTCAGCTTCCTTCCCCATGCTTTGTTTTCGTATCCCTTTTCATGCAGTCCTGTTCCTTATCTCTGTGTATTCCAAACCAGTCTGCTTTTTATATTATCAATCCTTAAAATACCAGTGATTGTCCTCTAACGTACGTAAATCCTGTGGATATAGGGCCGGTACTTCCAATAAAACCGTCTTTGATGTTCCTGCATCCCATGTATAAAAGCGATACACCGGTATAACATATGGCAGATAAGAGACATATCCTTCCTTTCTTCCGCCATAGGACAGCTCCACATGTAAAAATTCAAGTTCACCAATAGAAAATTCAGAAGGCTCCAGCGTGCTGTAAAACCCTCCCTGACGCATTACCTGTTCTGCCTCTTTCCTGCTCATGATAGTAAAATCCTGCAGCTGCTCCAAATTTTTATCATATGGAAAACTCAGATAATATACACCATCTCCCGCATTTGTTAGTGTGGCACCCTCTTTTACCTGATACAGCAGGCTCTTTTTATCATCATCCTCTGCCTGAAAGATTTCCGTTTCGCAAATCATTGTTCCATTTCCCATACTGATATTACAGCTCGTTTGAATATCTCCTCTTTGAAAGGAGAACAGCTCAGGATATGTCTTTATCAGCTCTTCTGCAATCTTTTGCTGTTGTGCTCTTGTACCTTCCTTCTTATCTGTATGCAAAACAAGGCGCAATTCCCCGTCTCCATCTGCCATAATATCTGTGATGTTAAGTATTTTCGATGTTTTTTTCTTAATTATCTGAAACAGCTCTTCCGCTTTCTTTTTCTGCTTCTGCATTTCTTTTTCCGGGATAGAGTCCAAATTCGCTCCATTACCATACTGTTTTCTGAAAACAGGTAGGGTGCTTTGTATATCCAGGCGATCCTTCTCATACGGCATTTCTTTTATTTTTTTCTTTTGTATGAAAGCCTTATCCGTAACCCCCATCCCTCCTATCATATACGTCTTTGTCTGCGGCTCATAGGTTTCCTTTGGTATCACACGATCCTGTGCTGATCCGGTTTTACTTTCCTTTGCCTGTTCCTGCACCGTACCCGGTACAGCTTCATCCGCTGCTTTATTTTTTTCTATGCTGTTCGCAATCTGCGCGGCGTTTTCCGGCTGCTGTGATAGTGCATTCCTATCATATACATTGAAGCAGATAACAATAACGACACACAGGGCTGTACAGCCATAGATGAAGCGCAGCTGCTGTTTCTGACGGCGCTGTGGATGTTCCTGCTTTGCTGCTGCATTACGTATCCTTTGCTTCAGCTCCTCACTCATATGTATCTGATTCAGCTCCTCACGATATTTTCTCATTGCTTGTCACCCTCTTCCAGTCTGTTTTTCAGCTGCTTTCTTGCCCGATGCAGCCATGTCAGAATCGTCGCCTCTTTCCTTTGCAGTATATCCGCAATCATAGCGACGCTCAGCTCCTCATAATAAAACAAATAAATAACATTGCGATACTTTACAGGCAGCTGCATGACCTCATACAGCAAACCGAAATCTGTATTCTCTTTCACTTTGGCCAGATTTTCCTGCAGCTCCACCGTTTTGCGAAGCCGCTGGTATTTCCAGTAATCCTTGCAAATGTTAACAGTAACCCGTAGTATCCATGCCTTTTCATGGGTTGTTGATGTAAACTGCGGCTTCTTCTTCAGAATACGCAGAAAGACGTCCTGTGCAACATCCTGCGCATCTGCGATATTCCCCATATTCTGCAGGGCAACCCGATACACCATATCGCCATAAACCTCCAGCAGCTCATCCAGATCCCCGCACAGCTGTTCCCTTTCATCCATAAGTTTTCTCCTTCATGTGTAAAACGATCAGCATCCGCATAACATTTCATAAATTCCAATTTCACTATTGAAAATGCACTGCGGTAACTTTCAGCCTATCTTTGGCTTTTCCTATGACTGCGTGCAGACTATACGGCAGCTTATCCGTATGCACACCCCGTTCTATCCAATCTGCCACTTTTATATGACTGCAATACATTTTAATTTCCTGATATTCATATTTTAAAGCATATGTTAATACCGCCTTACTTGCAAGAATTTCTCCTCCGACAGCACCTATCTTCTTCATCTTTTCATTTTCATGTATTATATTTTTCATTTTCATCACGATGCCATCCTTTGAAGCAATTATCCAAAATGCATAAAACCTGCGGGTATCCGCATGAAACCCTCCACATACATACCCCGCAAGACTTCCATTCATGATGGTTTTGTTCTCATACTGCAGACTTTGATTCACACGATAACAAAAATCATTCCAAAGCTCATTTATGGATGCTGTGGAAGCTGCGAAACAGCTGTCTGCCAAGTAATCGAGAAAAAAATCCTCCGCCTGTGCATAGGAAGAAAACACCCTGCCAAAAGCATTGGAGTACCCTATTATATTACGTTCATAGTCATTGACGGTATCGTATATACCAGGCTTATATCCTCTTAAGACAACATAATATTTCCGTTGGTCTTGCATGCTTGTAACATTTACATAATTTCTGCGTATTTCCATATATTTTTTTAAATGCCAGTAAAGCTCACAGCCCATTTTTCTACCATACTGTTTTATACAGTGAAGATAGATAGCTTTGAAATCTGAACAGGAATTACCGATCTGATCGTATTCAAAATCAAAGAGAGCGTGATAGATGGTATCCCTCAGAATTATCCTTTTTCTGATATCCGCTACATACATCCAGTATTCACACAGTGCCTGAAAGCCTTTATCCCCGCTTATAACTGCGATATCCTGTTGCATCCCCTGTCCGCATAGCTCTCCTATTTTTGAAGCGATATAAAAATCCAGCGCATTCTTTCCCCTTTTATACAGGACGACAGATTGAATGGAAATGCCTTTTTCAGCTGCTTCCCTTAATTTACCGTTTTCAACATTTTCTTTATCCCCCATATTATAAAACACGAATATTCTATCATCCTTCTTGAGCATTTCTATACCATATAGACCTTCTTCATGCACATTCTCATAATCTATCATATACCACATTGCCTGCTCTCCCTTCAATTCAATCATATGTTTGCCCGTCATTTTTTTATTATATCAGAATTTGTACTGCTATAAGCTTTACATTCCTGGATTTATAGTGTAAAACACATCAATATAGCTGCTGCCTCTATTCAAACATCATTTGAATTTGTGATAAGATTCGCAATACATCAACTTTTCACCTTTTTGTTTACTTCATAAGCATCTCGGTTTAAAATATAAGTATTATGCGAGGTGATAAAGGATGAAAAAAGAATTATTGCTGTCATTGCTGGAAACAAACGCAAGATACTCCACCAGAGATTTGGCGGATGTATTGCTGGAGGATGAGGAAAGTGTCATCCACACTATGAGTGATCTGGAAAAGAAAAAGGTCATTTGTGGCTACCATACAATTATCAACTGGGAAAAGACCAATAAGGATAAGGTCATGGCACTGATTGAGGTGGATGTTACACCGGAGCGTGATTTCGGCTACGATCGCGTTGCCAAAAACATCTACCGCTATCCGGAAGTCGATACCATGTATCTGATGAGTGGAAAGAGTGAATTTATTGTCATTATCTATGGAAGAACCATGCAGGAAATATCTAACTTTGTCGGTGCCAAGCTGGCAACAACAGAAAATGTCGTTTCCACATCTACCTTTTTCGTGCTAAAGGAGTATAAGGTCAACGGTATTGTTCTGGATGAAGAGGAAAAACCGAGTGAACGACTGGTGGTGACACCATAATGTATGAGAAATTTTTAAGTAAGCACGTACAAACCATCAAGCCAAGCGGCATTCGAAAGTATTTTGACCTTGCCAGTGAAATGGAGGGTGTGATTTCTCTGGGGGTAGGAGAACCGGATTTTGACACACCGTGGCATATTCGTGAGGCTGCCATATATTCCATAGAAAGTGGAAAAACACACTATACAGCAAATCAGGGCCTTTTGGAGCTGCGTGAGGAAATCTGTCTTTACCAGAAGCGCCGGTTCCAGCTGGATTATGACCCTGTGGATAATGTCATTGTCACGGTAGGCGGTAGTGAAGCCATCGATATTGCCATGCGTGCCATTGTAAATCCCGGGGATGAGGTCATTTTGATGGAGCCAAGCTATGTAGCCTATACACCGAGTGTTGAGCTGACCGGCGCAGTACCGGTGCATATTAAGCTGGAGCACGAGGATCAGTTCAAGCTGACCCCGGAGAAGCTGAAAGCCGCAATTACACCAAAGACCAAAGCAATTCTGATGAATTTTCCGAGCAATCCGACCGGCGGTGTGATGACGAGGGAGGACTATGCAAAGCTTGTTCCCATACTGAAGGAGAATGAAATTATCGTAATCAGTGATGAAATCTATGCAGAGCTTACCTATGACGGTACCTTCTGTTCACCTGCGAATTTCAATGAAATCAAGGATCAGGTTATCATCATCAGTGGATTTTCCAAGGCGTATGCCATGACCGGCTGGCGGCTTGGCTATGTTCTTGCGAACAAGACCTTTACGGATGCGATGAATAAGATTCATCAGTATATCATCATGTCCGCTCCGACAGCTGCACAATACGGTGCCATTGATGCCATGCGCAACGGTGATATCCATGTCGCAGAAATGCGGGAATCGTATATGACAAGAAGAAATTTCATTACGAAGGGCTTCAACCGCATTGGCCTTCCAACACACCTGCCACACGGCGCCTTTTATATCTTCCCGGATATTCGCGGTACCGGTTTAACCAGTGATGAATTCTGTGTTCAGCTGCTCGAGGATCAGCGTGTAGCCTGTGTACCAGGCACTGCGTTCGGCGATGCAGGCGAGGGCTTTATTCGTGTATCCTATGCCTACAGTATCGACCATATCCGTGAGGCTATTGAGCGCATTGATCTTTTCATGGATAAATTCCGGCAGAAATAAATTTACAGACCTTCTGCATGCATAACGAGGCATGTTTATGCTTAAACACTGAAAGACTCAGACAATCCTTATAGGAAGGATAAAGCCTGAGTCTTTTTATTTATCTAAGTTTTTTCTTACGGTATGTTTATCAGCGGAATCAAGCTTTACAAAAGTCTGCCGTAATGCCCTGTTTCTTATGCATTACAGCTCCAGCTGTTCGATTTCCTTTTTCTCGACTACCCTCATGCATGTTTCTCCTGCAAGCGGAGCCTCCAGACGATCGATGAGAAATTTTACATTGGCAAATGCCGTTCTGCGATACTCCATCAACGGCTTCACATATCTTCGAAATACATCCCTGGAAAAGAACTCCTCTGCCTGTTTATCGCTGCCATAGCTTAGATTCCATGCGGTAAGTGCCAGCTCCAGAAAGCTGTTTTTCTGATCCTGACCTGCATTCCACAATATAGCGTTTAAAGGATTCAGAAAATCGGAGAAAAGCTCCTCCTTCTTTTCCTGCATATTGCGCTCCAGCACCGAGAAGGAAGCTGTCTCATGCTCTGAAAGCAGCGCACCTTTTTCCATAGCAATACTGCGATATTCCTCAAAAAGCTCTATTACGAAGGATAGATCCGCAATTGCCTGCGTGTTTCCGATACTGTCGAGGATGAAATGATTTTTATATGGCAGGATGGCATACTGCACCATGCAGGGTAGTGTCTGATTGCGCAGCAGGAAGCTCAAAGAATCTGTAATCCCCTTTACGCCATACAGCGTTCTGCCCCTGCGATCCATTACAAAGGTATATTCCTGCTCATACATCATGACATACAGCTGCTGCTTACGACAGCCTTGAAACCTTGCAATACAGGCAGCGTCCTCTTTCGGCAGCTGAGGATGAAGCTTGAGGTATTGTGAAATGAGACGCCTGCTTGACTGTTCATTGCGGAACACGATCGTACTCCCCACATGGCACAGATGCTCCATATTGTCCATGGTTACTTTTGCCTTCTTATTCTTTGTCCGATATGCGTACAGGAACAGTCCGCTGAGCAGATTGATGACATGCTTTGCCTCCTGTGCAGGTAAATGATCCATACGAATTTCTCCCTTACTTTTTATATGTATATAGTAGCATACTTTCAAGCATTATGCGCCGCTTATTTCACATTCCTGTTCCCTGCGGACAAGGACATGAATCCATTTCTTGGAGCGGAAGCGCCATAGTGTAACCATAGCCTTTACCAGCTCATCACTGAAGGACAGTGCAACAACCCAGTGAAGCGGCAGCCTCCAGACAGCAGCCGCAAGAAAGGACATGGGGATTGCGACACACCATATACCGATCAAATCAC
>OBZK01000086.1_pt1 | contig 118213 bp, 105 predicted proteins | sample 1495511 | NCBI WGS metagenome assembly OBZK01 (sample SAMEA2580233, study PRJEB22360) | human gut metagenome | biome: human gut; feature: human-associated habitat; material: faeces | place: Denmark | collected 2008/2010
GAGCTGCATCTCCTTCATAAACATATCCACATACAGAACATACAAATTTAGCCATATCATTTTCCTCCTTATTTAACAGTAATATTATAATCCTATTCATTTACCATTTAAAGTAATTTGATTAAATATTTTTTTCTAAATAAGTATACTGCATTCCCTCTTTTATCACACTACTATCACACCCAAGTGCTTCTAGCAATGTGTACCCAAAAGCTAGAGCTGCTGCTGGTCCTTTTCCAGTAATAATATTCTCATCTCTTTGGACAAGTGCTTCTTGATAATTAGAACCAATTAACTGTTCTTCAAAACCTGGATAACAAGTTACGGTTTTTCCTTTAATAACATCTGCTTCCTGTAAAACAATCGGTCCCGCACAGATTGCTCCAATTATTTTACCATCATGATTAAATTGTTTAACAAGATCAATAACCCGTGAATCATCTCTTAAATTACTTGCCCCAGGCATTCCTCCAGGAATAACAACTGCATCATAGTTATCTAACCCATCATAGATTTGGTCCATTTTAATTTTAATTTGATGAGAGCTAGTGACTTCTAATTTATCCATTCCTACCATTGTGCATTCTACATTTGCTCGACGCATAATATCTACAACACTTAAAGCTTCAACTTCTTCAAATCCATCATGAAATAATACTGCGACTTTTTTCATTCAACTCACTCCATTTCTTTTTTTATTATTTTAGCACCAATCAGACAAAAGGTACAATTTAAATGATTGAATTATTATTCATTAAGTAATATAATGGCTTTATCATTTAGTGATGATCGCTCATCATTAATCATTTATAAATCATGATTGACACTGTATCTAGGAAGAACGGTAGTGGAGGCAAAATGAAATATAGAAAAGTTAATTATTATATATTCTAGTATTTAATCCAAGCTCATTCCCAATGAATAAAAGATGGTGATGAAGCATGATTGATACTAGAATTGTTTTTAAATTATTAATCAAATTTGAGATAGTTCAAAGATAGAAAGGAAGTAATATGAAAACAATTATTGTAGGTATTAGTGGCAGTGTTGCTGCTTATAAGACTTGTGATTTAGTTCGAGCTTTAAAAAAATTAAATTATGATATTGAAGTAATTATGACTGAAAATGCAACAAAATTTATCAGTCCCCTAACTCTTGGTGCTTTAATCAACAAACCTGTTCTGGTCGATGACTTTGACGATCAAGGTTATCAAATTAAACATATCAGCTATGCAAAGAAGGCAGACTGTTTTATCATTGTCCCTGCAACAGCTAATATTATTGGTAAAATTGCTAATGGTGTTTGTGATGATATTGTTACTTCAACCTTTTTAGCTGCTACTTGTCCTAAGCTGATTGCACCAGCAATGAATGTTAATATGTATGACAATTTAGCAACGCAACGTAATATTGAAAGATGCAAAACTTATGGCATTAAATTTGTTGAGCCTGGCTACGGGTTACTTGCTTGCGGAGATGTTGGCCGTGGAAAATTAGCTGATACTGATGATATTATTAACATGGTTGAATATTGTTTAAGTCCTAAGCCATTAAAACATAAACGTGTTTTAGTAACTGCCGGTCCAACTCAAGAAGCGATTGATCCAGTTCGTTACATCACTAATCATTCAAGCGGAAAAATGGGTTATGCATTGGCAAAACGCGCCTATCAATTAGGTGCTAAAGTAACTCTGATTAGTGGTCCGACAGATTTAAGGGTTCCGTATGGAGTTGAAGTAATCAATATTAAATCTGCCCGTGCTATGTTTGAAGCCGTCAAAGAAAGTTATGAAAAACAAGATTATATCATTAAAGCCGCTGCTGTAGGTGATTATCGGGTCAAAGAAATTGCTACTAATAAAATAAAAAAGCATGAAGATTCATTAATTTTGGAGATGGTTAAAAATGATGATATTCTTACTTATTTAGGCGCTCATAAAACAACTCAAACAATTTGCGGTTTTGCAATGGAAACACAAAATCTAATTGAAAATGCTAAGGATAAATTCAAACGTAAAAATTGTGATTTATTAGTTGCTAATAATTTAAATGAAAATGGTGCTGGTTTCAAAAAAGATACTAATAAAGTCACTTTTATTAGTAAAAATGACGTACAATCAATTGAACTTATGTCTAAAGATGAATTAAGTGATTTAATCTTAAAAAAATTAATAAAAATCAAGGAGAGTCATTCATGTTAATTGTAATTGATATTGGAAATACAAATATTACGATGGGATTAGTTGATAAAGATGAAATTATTGACAATTATCGTCTAACAACAAAATTAGAACGGACTTCTGATGAATATGGATTTATGCTGCTAAGTTTCTTGCAGGCATCTAGCATATTAGTTGATGAAATTGAAGACATTATTATTGCCTCAGTTGTACCTAAAATTATGTATTCATTTACTAATTCGATTAAAAAATATTTTAATAAAGAGCCGATTATTGTTGGTCCTGGCATTAAAACAGGAATCCGAATTAAAATCGATAATCCTAAAGAATTAGGAGCCGATCGCCTGGTTGATGCTGCTGGAGCATATTACATTCACGGTGGCCCTTGCCTTGTAATCGATTTTGGAACTGCGACTACTTTTGATGTAATAAGTAAAGATGGTGATTTTTTAGGCGGTGCAACAGCTCCCGGGATTGGCATTAGTATTAATGCGCTATCTAGTCAGGCAGCAAAATTACCAGAAATTGAAATCAAAAAACCTAAAAGTGTAATCGCCAAAAATACTGTATCTAGTATGCAAGCTGGAATAATCTATGGATATATTGGATTAACTGAAAATATTATTCGTGAAATTAAAGCCGAGTATAATGAGAAACTTAAAGTTATTTCTACTGGTGGACTAGGTCGGATTATTTTTAATGAAACCGATTTAATTGATATATACGACCCTGATTTAACCTTTAAAGGTTTGAAAATCATTTATGATAAATATCGAAAAAATAACAAATAGGAAGTAATAATACTTCCTATTTGTTGTCTAAATTTCAACTCACGTATTAATTAAATTTTTTTTCAATTTCATTAATAGTGTATACAACTAGATTACTATTATCCTCTTGATACATTAAAATAATATCTGATAACGGTACTCCTAAAACATTTAGTTCCCGCTCAAGCCAATCAACATCATGATTAATTGATTTTAAATTTTCATGAAAAATCGTTCCTTCTTTAACTAATAAAGTCGGCGGATTAACTTTGTTAATTTTAATATTTAAATCATTGACCACAGTAGGACGATATTTTTCTTTTGGAAAAAAACTTAAGCTTCCATTTGTTTCTAATACAACCATCTGTAATTCATTTAAATCAAAGTAGCCCCCTATTCGACATTGCATTAAAAATTCATCAACATCAAGTTTAGCCTTTTCCAATTCTTCATTATATATTTGATCATTTTCAAATAAAACCACCGGATGCCCGTCAATAATATTTCTCATCGTTAAAGAAGTACTTGCTAGTTTGGAAAGGATAATTATTACAATTGTATATACGATCATAGCAATAAGCGGCTTTAACATATTATCAAACCCACCCATGACTAGCTCACTGGCAATACTCCCAATTGTAATTCCATTTATATAATCATACATATTTAATTGGCTAACTTGTCGATATCCCATCATTTTTGTTATTCCAAATAGAACTGCTAATGATATAACAGGGACAACTATATATTCTAATATCTGCATATTCTCACCAATTAAAGTATGTCCTTAATATGCAAAAATAAACGAAAAAGATTAATCTTTTTCGTTTACATAAATACTTTCTATTTCACCAATATAAATATAATGATAATCATGATCTGGATAATTTTTCACATCTAGAGAAACATCAATGAACCCTGTTGGTTCAATTTTACCCCGATATAATTTTTTACAAACCATTCCCATTGTGCCTTGTTTGAATAAAGGCTGTTCATTAATCATCTCAACATTAAAACCAACTTCTCTTATTTTATCACTGTCACGTCCAGATTTTGAACCTAGAACCCCTAATTCTTTTTTATAGCCATCAAAAAAAGTTAACGTGAAATAATCTGCACTATCTACAAATTCCTTAGTATATCGCTGTGGTCTAATATACACAGTCACAACATTTTTATTCCAGATCACTCCAACGCTACCCCAAGAGGCAGTCATTGTATTTATTTTTCCATCTTTGACAGCACTAATTAAAAGCCAATCTTTTCCGATTGTTTTAAACGGATTTAAACTTAATTCATTGACATCTATTTTTTTATAACTCATTTTAATCCTCACTTTTTAGTTTATTAAATAATTTAAAAGCTTTCTCAACTAAGCTCATGTTTGATACACGATAAGTCCAATTGGTATCATTAACTTCTCCCGGAATATTAAACCGTTGTTCATTATCTACTTCCAGCAAATCCCAAACTGGAACAATTACATCACTGGCATTGGAATGTAAGCAGAATTTAATAATTGCTAAATTTAGCGGCAGTTTTTCATCAACTATTTTCTTTATTTTATTCAATGCTTCTTCATTAAGGCTATCGCTCCATCCTTTGATTGTTTCGTTATCATGAGTTCCGGGATAAAAATATGAATGTTCAAGATCATTAAAACCATCATCTAACATAAATTGAAAAACTTTCATTCCTTTGAGATGATAATGATTTTTTAATTCAATAACTTCAGGACGCAGATAACCTAGATCTTCTGCTACTAAATCAATACTTCCTAGAGAGGCATATAATTGATCAAATAGTTCGTAGCCGGGAGCATATTTCCAACTTCCTTCAATCGCTGTTGGTGCATCAACAGGAATATCCCAATACGAATCAAATGCTCGAAAGTGGTCAATACGAGTAATATCGAAGATCTTACTAGCCCAGCCAATTCGATCAGTCCAAAATTTAAATTTATTAAATTTTAGATATTTCCAATCATAAAGAGGATTTCCCCAATATTGCCCAGTTGGACTAAAATAATCGGGTGGAACACCAGCAACACTTGTTGGATAACCCGCTTCGTCCAATAAAAATGACTGATTATCCAACCATACTTCGACTGAACCGTGATCAACATAAAATGGCATATCACCAATAATTTTGATTCCTTTATCATTAGCATATTTTTTAAATGAAAACCATTGATGATAAAAAATAAATTGAACAAATTGATAGTAAGCAATCTGCTCTGTATATTTTGTTAAATTTACCTGATGATATTTAGGATAATCTTTAAATTCAGTCGGCCATGATGCCCAATCATAACTTTTATTAATTGAAGCAAACGTACAGTAGAGAGCATAATCAAAAACCCAAGGGCATTTAGTTAAAAAACGATCGTACTGATCATTGCCCTTAAAATTGTTATATGCCAATAATAAATATTTATGCTTAAATTTTCTGATTTTGTCATAATCAACATTTGATGTTTCAGAATAATATTCAGGTACTTCATCTAACAGCCCATTTTCGACTAAACTGTTTAAATTAATATAGATTTCATCTCCGGCATATGTACTTACCGCACGATATGGTGAATTAGCTTGAGTAGAAGGATGAAATGGCAAAATTTGAAGATATTGACCTTTATTTGCAGCAAGCTGGTCAATGACCTTATAAGCTTCTTTTCCTAAATCACCAATCCCATGTTTTGAAGGAAAACTTGATAAAGGAAATAAAATTCCACTCTTCATCTTAATAACCTAAATCTTGATCAACAATAACGATCTTAATTCGATTAATGTTACCTTGATACCCCAATTTGACATAGCTGCTGCATATTCTATCTGCTGATAAACAATTCATACATGTCCCTGTTTTAGTACATGGTGTTTTTTTATTTAAACGAACAGCATTTGCGGGAGCACTAATTGATTTAATGTGATTGATTGCTTCTTCTTCACTATCAAAAATCTTATTTTTCCCAGCGATTACAATAACTTCTTTTGGACCATAGATCATAGCTGCAACACGATTTCCATTTCCATCAACATTGTATAAACATCCATTTGTAGTTAGAGCATTTGTGCTCGTTATAAATAAATCGCTAGTAAAAGCTTTTCTGAATATTTCCTGCATTTGTTCTCGCTCTAATCCCTCTTGATAGCGATCATGCAATAAAACATCAGATTGATGAATTAAATCAATTACTCCTGTTTCAAATAAAGTCATCGAACCACCTAAGGCAACTGTTTTGTGATTACATAAATATTTTTTTAAATAATTATGTAATTGTTCAAAGTTATCAACAAAAGTAATTTGCATATTATTTTGTTCAAACGCTTTGATCATCCCATCTTGTTTAATTTTAATAATAGTTCCTAAATTTTTATCCATAATGTAAGTCCTTTCATTGGTTATCTATTTATAATTATATTATTTGTCAATCAAGAAATCAATAAAGCTAAATGATAAACAATAAAAGCAACTACGTAAGCAATTCCTGTTTGATAACCTGCTGTCAAGATTGCCTGTAGCCAAGAACCAAGTTCTCGTTTTGTTGCCGCAAAAGCAGCCACACAAGGCATATATAATACTGTAAAGGTTAAAAAAGCAAATGCACTTGCTGGTGTAAGTAAAGTATTCAAAGCATGATATAAAGCATCCGGGCTACTTGAATTAGTAAGGACAGATAAGGTTGAGACAACCGATTCTTTTGCTGTTATTCCAGTAATCAAAGATGTCGATAAGCGCCAATCAGAAAATCCTAAAGGTGCAAAAATAAATGATAGTTTATTTCCGATGTAAGCTAAAATACTTTTTGAACTATCAGTGACCATTTCAAAACGAAAATTAAAGCTTTGTAAAAACCAAATTAATAAAGATGCAATAAAAATAATTGTAAAAGCTTTTTTTAAAAAATCCTTTGCTTTCTCCCACATATGCATAATCACATTTTTAGCTGTTGGGATTCGGTAACTTGGTAATTCCATTACAAAAGGAATTGGATCACCAGGGAAAATTGTCGCTTTTAATAATAATGCAGAAAAAATTGCAACTAAAATTCCAATACAATATATAGTAATCATCACCAGTGGGGCTTTCGTACTAAAAAAAGCTGCAATTATCATCCCATATATTGGCAATTTAGCACTGCATGACATAAATGGTGTCACAATAATTGTCATTTTACGATCACGTTGAGACGATAATGTTCGTGAAGCCATAATTGCAGGTACAGAACACCCAAATCCAATTAACATCGGAACAAAAGATTTACCAGATAAACCTATTTTTCTTAACAGCTTATCCATTACAAAAGCTACCCGTGCCATATATCCGCTATCCTCTAACATCGATAGAAAAAAGAATAATACAACAATTAACGGCAAGAATGATAAAACACTTCCAACTCCAGCAATTACTCCATCTCGCAGTAGCGAAATTAGCCAAGGTGCAACTTGATGATTAGTTAAAAATGTAATAATCGTACTCCCGATAAAATCAACTGCTATTTCCATTAATGACTGTAACGGTGCACCAATAACATTAAAGGTCAGAAAGAAAATCATTAGCATAACGACAATGAAGATTGGTATTCCAAAATATTTATGAGTTAAAATAGAATCTATTTTTTCAGAACGTACTTGACCCGCAGTTTCTTGCTCTTTAAAAACAGTTTGTCGTGTGATATTTTCAATTACTTGATAGCGCATATCCACTAAGGCCGCATCTTTATCCAAGCCTTCCTTTTCTTCCATATCCTCAATAATATGTTTAATAATATGAAGTTGCTGAACATCAAGATGTAATTGCCTGATAATATCTTTATCACCCTCAATAATTTTTGTAACGGCAAAACGTTTTGGTAGTTTTGCCTTAACTGCATTATCTTCAATCAAATGGGTTATTGAATGTATCGCTTTGTGAATCTCACCTGAACAAAGATCTAAATGTGAACAGTTATTTTCTTTTAGAGTTGTTTCAATAGCCTCGATCAATTCTTCAATTCCCTCATTTTTACTTGCTGATAACGGAATAACCCGTATTCCTAACGCCTGTTGTAATCCTTCTACATCAATGCTATTACCACTACTAATAACCTCATCCATCATATTCAGCGCCAAAATCATTGGAATATTTAATTCTAAAAGCTGCATTGTTAAATACAAATTCCGTTCAATACTAGTCGCATCGATAATATTTATTATCATTGATGGTTTTTCTTTAATCAAAAAATCAGTTGAGACGATTTCTTCCATTGTATATGGTGTTAATGAATATATTCCTGGCAAATCAACTAATTTAATCGATGGATGTTTTTTAATAGTTCCAGATTTTTGTTCAACTGTTACACCTGGAAAATTACCAACATGCTGATTCGAACCAGTTAAAGCATTAAAAAGAGTTGTTTTACCACAATTCTGATTTCCAATTAAAGCTATTGTTTTAGTTGGCATCACTAATCACCTCTACTTCAATCATCGCTGCATCATCTTTACGAATCGTTAAAACATAACTTCGTAAATAAAGTTCAATAGGATCACCCATCGGTGCAATCTTGCGAACTTTTACAACTGTTTTTGGAGTCAATCCCATTTCCAACAAACGACGACGCAATAAGCCCTCTCCGTGAACAATCGTAACTTTCCCACTCATTCCTGGAATTAATTTATCTAGTGTCATGTTACTCCTCCTACAACCTATATTCTTCCAGATCATCAGGCACAAAGATATTTCCATTAAAATATTGCTTTGCTTCATCAGTGTACAATTTTTTACGATGACTAAGATTTTTTTCCTCAGTATGATATAAAATCAAATTCTTGATATTTAATATTTGTGCTAGTTCGCTAGCTTCTCTTACTGTTGAATGATGCTTTTCGTATGGCTTAAAAAAATCACGTTCTTGATATAAACAAAAAGCTTCACTTAATAACCATTTTGAATCAACAGCATATTGATAACATAATTCATTGAATGGCTCATCACCTAAACATGTCAATTTTCCATCATCTAATTCAATCGAAAAACCAAATTGTTTTGCTTTTGTTGAGTAAATATCAAAGAAAGTCACAAGATGTTCACAAATTGTGATTTTTTGTCCATCTTGTACTTCATTAATAAATATGCGCTCATCAATTAAATTATAGAGCCTCTCTTGTACTGTTAGTTTGATAATTGTTTTTATTGTAGAAACCAATTCATCATGACAGTATATGTTGAAGTTACCGTCATATTCACCACTTTTGATTTTGGTTGCAACCATTCTAAAAATCCATACTACTCCCAATACATGATCAGTGTGGCTATGCGTAACAATCATATTTGTTATTTGGGATAATTCGATCTTTGCCAGTTCGAGCTGCTTTAAAATACCATTTCCACCGCCGGCATCAACCAATAAATATTCATTTTTATTTTTCAAAGCAAAGCAAGTATTATAACAATTTTTTACACCTGCATTTCCTGTTCCTAATATAATTACCTTCTCCATAAATATCCTCCGCGCTAAATTATACACCATATCAAATAAAGTTTATAGACTCTAACTTTAAATTAAAGAAAATTAGGACCGGCTAACCAGTCCTAATCAATTATCGTAATATTCTCATTGAATTTAAGATTGCAATCAATGTTACTCCAACATCAGCAAACACACCCATCCACATATTGGCGTATCCAAACATTGTTAATAATAAGACTCCAATTTTAATAATCAATGTAAAAGTCACATTTTGTTTTAGAATTTTATTTGTTTTTTGTGAAATACTGATTGCTTCACCAATCGTAACAATATCATCATTCATCAATACAATATCAGCTGCTTCAATAGCGGCATCACTTCCAACACCACCCATAGCAATTCCTAAATCAGCTCGAGCTAGAACTGGTGCATCATTAATACCATCACCGACAAATGATAATTTTGCTCCCTGATTGATTAGAGTTTCTACTTGAATTACTTTATCTTGTGGCAACAACTCACTATAAACTGTGTCAATTCCAATTTTTTTAGCAATATCTTCGGCTACTTCGCTACGATCCCCTGTCAACATTACAGTATTTTTAATACCATATTTTTTCAGATGTTTGATTCCTTCAATAGTAGTTTCTTTTATTTTATCTGCGACAACAATATTACCTAAATATTTACCTTGACAAACAATATGCACTACTGTCCCTACTGTAGATGGATTATTGACTGTAATTCCTAAACCTTCAATATAAGATTTATTACCTAAATTATATACTTTATCATCAATTTTAACTTCAATACCTTTACCTGCTATCTCTTTAAAGTCACTGATTCGCTTTTGATCAATTTCTTGACCATATTTTCTTAAAATACTTTTAGCAATTGGATGATTTGACATACTTTCACCATATGCTCCAAGCATCAATAAGTCATCGGCACCATTAATTTCTACAACTTCAAAGCTACCTTCTGTAAGTGTTCCAGTTTTATCAAACACAACAGTATCAATATCCTTTAATAATTCAAGATAATTACCGCCTTTGATTAATGCCCCAACTTTACTTGCTTTCCCTAATCCTGCATATAGTCCCAATGGAATTGAAATAACCAATGCACATGGACATGAGACAACTAAGAAAGTTAAAGCCCGATATAACCAATCTGTAAATACTGCATCTTTAAAAATCAGCATTGGAACAATTGCAAGTGCAACAGCCAAAAATACAACAGTTGGCGTATAGATTCTTGCAAAGCGTGTAATAAATTGTTCAATTGGAGCTTTTTTACTAGCTGCATTTTCAACTAAATCTAAAATTCTTGAAACAGTTGAATCTTCATAAACCTGAGATACTTTAAGATTAATAATTCCTGTTAAATTAACTACGCCTGCTAATACTTCGTCACCTTTGCTAACATTACGCGGCAGTGTTTCACCAGTTAAACTAGATGTATCTAGAGTACTAGCACCTTCAAGTACAACTCCATCAAGAGGTACCTTTTCACCAACTTTAACAATAATCTCGTCACCAATCTTAATTTCTTCTGGAGCAACTTTTTTTATTTCCTCACCCACTAATAAATTAGCATAATCACTTTTTAAATCCATTAATGAACTAATTGAAGTTCTTGTTTTATTAACTGCATATGCTTGAAAAATTTCTCCAACAGAATAGAATAACATAACTGCAATAGCTTCTTTATAGTCACTGATACAAAATGCTCCAATCGTTGCAATACACATTAAGAAATTTTCATCAAAAACCTCACCACGCCTGATATTCTTTAATGCTTTTAATATAACTTTATACCCTACTAATAAATATGCAATTCCATAAACAATTGCTGCATAATCAAACTCGCCCGCTATAATACCAGCAATATAAACTAAGGTTCCACCAATTAACCCAAGATGTTCCTTAGGAACAAATAATTTTGGTTTTTCAACTACTTTAATTTCATCTTTTAATGTCAAAGTCACATCGTCTTCAACTTGATCAACTACTTTTTGTAGTTTTTTCAATAATTCATTTTGAGCAATCGATGTCTTAGGTTTTACTTTCAGTGTTTCAGTAGAAAAAATAATCATTGCTTCATCGATTTCATTCATTTTATTAATTGCTTGTTCAACTTTCATAGCGCAATTTGCACAATCCAATCCACTGATTTTAATATTAATCGCACCTTTTAAATCACCATGTTGAACTGATTCAATATTATGCTCATGGTCATGTCCACAGCTGCATTCCTTGTGATCATGGTGATGTTCATGCTCGTGTCCGCAGCCACATTTCTCGTGATCATGATGATGTTTGTGATCATGTTCACCGTTACATTCTTCGTGATTATTAGAAACATTATAATCTTGACCATTTTTTGATAAATTGATTACTTCTACATCCGGTTCAACGCTTTTAACAGCTTCAACAATTTTTGATTCATCAAACAAATCAGTATCTGTTTCAACAAACATTTTTGTCGTTGCGAACACAACACTGCACTCTCTAACATTTTCAAGTTTACTAACTCGCTCTTGAACCTTTTGAGCACAATTAGCACAATCTAAACCTTTCAAACTATACTTAAGTTTCATAAATACCCTCTCCTTACTCAATTACATGTTTATACCCAGCGTCAAATATCTGCTTAACGTGTTCATCATCAAGTGAATAATACATCAATTTCCCATCTCTCCTAAATTTAACTAGGTTTGCTTGCTTTAAAATTCTTAATTGGTGTGAAATAGCAGACTGTGTCATATCTAAACACGCCGCTAAATCATATACACACATTTCTGATTCAAACAAAGCACAAATAATTCTGATTCTAGTTGAATCACCAAAAACTTTAAACAACTCAGCAACATCATAAAGAATTTCCTCTTCCGGCAATGCTGCAGCAACTTTATTAACAATAGCTTCGTTTACTACTTTATCCATTTCTTATCTCCTTTCATATGAATATTTATTCATATGACAATATGATTATATATCCATATATTTACATTGTCAATCAATAATGATAAAATATTTTAAAAAGTATGGAGGGTTCACATGAAAAAATTACTAGTAGTGATTGATTATCAAAATGATTTTGTAAATGGTAGTTTAGGATTCCAGGAAGCAGTGGCCTTGGAAGACTATCTTGCAGATCTTATCAAGGAATACCATAATAACAACGATGATGTTATTTTTACTTATGACACTCATCAAAAAAATTATTTAACTACCCAAGAAGGAAAAAATCTTCCTGTGGCGCATTGTCTTGAAAACACTGAAGGATGGCAACTATATGGAAAAATCCATGATTTAGCAAAAAATGATAAAAAAATAATAAAAGAAACTTTTGGCTCATTAGCATTAGGTAATTATTTAAAAAATAAACAATACAATGAAATTACTTTAGTCGGTGTCGTTTCAAATATCTGTGTAATATCTAATGCAATAATTATTAAAGCGGCCTTACCCGAAGCATCTATCATTATTGATTGTTTAGGAATTGCAAGCAACGACCCCCTTCTTGAACAGAAATCAATTGATATTATGGAAAATTTACATATGAAAATTATTAATAAAAAAAGATAGCTGTATTGAAGATTTAAAACAGCTATCTTTTTTTATTAACATTTCGATATGCAACACCACGAGTAATCCGTAATAATTTCTCTTCACCAGGAAAATGAACTGGATTATTAGGGAACGTCCGATAAATTTCAATTATATCTTTTGCATCTGCAACTATTTCTTCTAATTGCATAAAACCGTACATTTTAGGCGGTAACAGATAAATTGGAACTGATATGGTCGTCTCCTGTAAAAGACGTTCAACATAAATTTTTAAGTGAGGGCAGCACATAATTATGTCAAAATCAGCTTCTTTTTCTTTAACAAGAGAAAACGGATAAAATTCAAGATAAACCTCTTCTTGTAATCCTTTCTCAACTACTTCTTTTTTCATTCTCTCAGTTACATAACTAGAAGAGAATCCTCCGCCACAACATATTAATATTTTCAACATAACTATTCCTTCCTTTATAATTTACTATTCATAACTATTAATGGCCTTAGAATTTTAACTTCTGCAAATATTTATACTACTATATATCTTATCATATAATCTTCGTTTCCAACAAACTAATTGCTTTTTTTAGGATAAGAACATAATTAGTTACATTATCATAGTTTATTAGATAAATTCTATCTTGTATCACTAGCTAAATGAGAGTATACTTATAAATAAATTAAGGGGGTTGTTTAATAATGGAAATCAAAATTGAAAGAGCGAAAACTCTAAAAGAAAAACCAAATCAAGATAATTTAGGTTTTGGAAATTATTTTACTGATCATATGTTTATGATGGACTATACAGAAGGAACAGGATGGCATGATGCACGCATCGTTCCATACGCACCAATTCCAATGGATCCTGCTACAATGGTACTTCACTATGCCCAAGAGACTTTCGAAGGTTTAAAAGCATATCGTGATCCTAACGGTAACATAACTTTATTCAGACCAGAAATGAATGCTCGAAGAATGATTAATTCAAATAGACGTATTTGCATGGCTGAATTACCTGAAGAAATGTTTGTAGAAGCGGTTGAAGCAATTGTTAAATATGAACAGGATTGGATTCCAACTGCAAAAGATACTTCTTTATATATTCGTCCATTCATGTTTGCAAGTGAAGCTGGTGTTGGGGTACATCCTGCTAAAACTTATACTTTTATTATCATTTTATCACCAGTTGGTAATTACTATCCTGAAGGTGTAAATCCTGTAAAAATTTGGGTTGAAGATGAATATGTAAGAGCCGTTAAAGGTGGCACTGGATTCACTAAATGTGGTGGTAATTACGCTGCCAGTATTGCAGCTCAAGTAAAAGCAGAATCTCATGGTTATACTCAAGTTCTTTGGCTTGATGGTGTACATCGCAAATATGTCGAAGAAGTAGGAACAATGAATGTAATGTTTGTAATTGATGGTAAAGTTGTTACAGCACCTTTAGAAGGTTCAGTATTACCAGGAGTTACTCGTGATTCTATCATCCATATTCTTAAAGATTGGGGATATGAAGTCGAAGAACGTGAATTAAGTATCGATGAATTAATGGCAGCTGGTCGCAATGGTAAATTGACAGAGGCATTTGGAACTGGAACAGCAGCTGTAATTTCCCCTGTCGGTCAACTTTATTATAAAGGTGAAGAAGTTATTATCAATGATTTTAAAACTGGTGACTTGACACAAAAATTATATGATACTTTAACCGGGATCCAGTGGGGTCGTTTAGAAGATAAATATGGTTGGGTTCGTCACATCAAATAAAACTGGAGACACTCCAGTTTTTTCTTATAAATATAAAAATAAGAACATCGGTATGTTCTTATTTTCGTTTATTCATAGGTATATATTCATATGTTTCTCCAACATATTTAGCAGCGGGACGAATAATCCGTCCTGAATATAATTTATTTTCAATATTATGAGCTAACCATCCAACTGCTCGACCAACTACGAACATCAATGTATATAGTTCTGTTGGAATACACAACATATCATATATTAGTCCGCTATAAAAGTCGACATTCGCACAAACAGTAATTCCTTTACGATTTTTTATTGCCTGAATAGCAGCCTGTTCAAAACGATAATAGAAATCAAATTCTGCTTCTCGCCCCTTTTCAAGAGCTAGTTCGCTACATTGTTGTCTTAAAATAACACAACGCGGATCACTAACCGTGTATACAGCATGACCAATCCCATAAATCAATCCACTATTATCATTGTATTGTTTATCTAAAATTCTTTCGACGATCTCATTAATTTGTTCATCACTTGCATCTAGACCAATTTCATTAATTATCAGTTTCATTTGATTCATTACAGCAAGATTTGCCCCACCATGCTTAGGACCTTTTAAAGAACCAATTGCCCCAGCAAAACTCGAATAAATATCTGTTCCGGTCGAACTTATTACAACATTAGTAAACGTTGAATTATTACCACCACCATGATCAGCATGCAGAACTAAGCACATATCGAGTACTTCAGCTTCTTTAGGTGTGAAGTGTTTATGGTCACGCAATAAATATAAGATATTCTCTGCAATTGATAGATCTGGCCTAATTTGGTGAATATATAAACTTTCTTTGTCAAAATAATGCACTTTACTACGATATGCATAACAAACAATTGAAGGAATTTTAGCAATTAGATTCAATCCTTTGTACATTGTTGATGAAGGACTAATATTATCTGGATCCTCGTCATACGAATATAACATCAAAACTTCCTGTTGTAATTTATTCATTAAATTTTTAGATGGAAACCCAAGAATTTTAGATTCCAAATAATGCGGTGGTAATTCATAACGCTCAGATAGCTCCTTTTTAAAATTTTCTAATTCCTCTTTGTTTGGCAAATAGCCAAACAAGATCAGAAAACAAGTCTCTTCAAATAAAAAGCGTTGATGCGGTTCGCGTTTATTGATAATGTCTGATACTGCGATTCCACGATAATAAAGCTCCCCATCACAGTCAACTTTCTTACCATCAATTTTTTTATACCCTACAACATCAGCAATCTTGGTTAAGCCTACTAATACCCCAGTACCATCCTCGTTCCGTAATCCTTTTTTTACATCAAATTTTGAATATAATTCATTATCTATCTTGTTATTACTTTCTTTTGCTTTTTCAATAAAACCATCAATAAATTGACTCATATAAGCACCCCCATAAATTTAAGTAGTTTTATTATAACACTTCTTCTTTTGATTGTATACAATCTTTGTGACAAATTGTATACAATAACAAGTTGTCCAATTAACTTTAGAATCATTTAATATATTCTTAAGTAAAATTAATGAGATGATTAATTTTAACTTATTGTTTAATCATTATAATTAAGTTAAAATATTCTAAAGAGGAGAATTATATGAAAATAAATAATCAAGATTATCATGGTTTATCAACCGCTGAAGTTAATCAGCGTATAAGTAATGGTAAAATCAACACGGTCGATAATAAAATCACTAAATCTTATAAACAGATTTTTTTAAATAATACAATTACTTTTTTTAATATTTTAAATGCTGCTTTACTCGGCTTAGTACTTTTTGTTGGTTCATATAAAAATACACTATTTATTTTAGTAATTATTATTAATACGATCGCTGGAATATATCAAGAGATTAAAGCGAAAAGAACGTTAGATCGCCTATCTATTCTTACTACCTCACACGTTGAAGTTATTCGTGATGATGAATTAAAAGAAATTGATATTGATCAGATCGTTCTGGATGATTATATTGTCTTAACTACAGGAGCCCAGATTCCAACTGATAGTATTTTAATTGATGGGCATATGGAGACTAATGAATCACTGCTCACTGGTGAATCAGATCCTGTTTTAAAACAAAATGGCGATACTTTGTATTCCGGTAGCTTTATTACCTCTGGTAAAGGAATTTGTAAAGTTATTCACGTTGGGGATGATAACTATATGAATCAGATTACACAGGAAGCAAAACGTTTAAAGAAACATAATTCTGAATTAAATCGTTGTTTAAATAAAATTTTAAAATATGTAAGCATCGTTATTTTACCGATTGGCGGTCTATTATTTTTAAAGCAATTTTTTTATGGAAATCAAACATTTAACAGCTCAATCGTTAGTACCGTTGCTGCTATACTAGGAATGATTCCAGAAGGTTTAGTGCTGCTTACAAGTGTTGCTTTGACCTTAAGTGTTTTACGATTAGCAAAACAGAATACATTAGTTCAGGAATTATTTTGCATTGAAACTTTGGCACGTGTTGATGTCTTATGCTTAGATAAAACCGGGACTATTACTGAAGGAACAATGAAAGTTGAATTTGATGTTAAAATGAGCAATGTTGATATTAGTGAAATCGTTGGAAACTTAATGCATTCTCTAACAGATGTTAATGTCACTGCTCAAGCATTAAAAGAGCATTATCAAACAAAAACTAATTTTAATCCATATTTTGTTATCCCTTTTAGTTCTGATCGAAAATATAGTGGTACCTCCTATTTTAATCGTGGTACATATTATATTGGAGCTTATCAGTTTTTATTTCCAAAGGGAAATGAAGAATTGGAAGAAAAATGTGTTGACTATGCTAGTGAAGGCTATCGCATTTTAGTTTTGGCACATACTGATGAAGTAATGAGTAATGAAGCTTTGCCTGTCGATTTAGAGCCTTTAGGTATTATTGTGTTAAGTGATGTAATTAGGAAAGACGCTAAAGAAACATTAGCTTATTTTAACGAGCAAGGTGTTGATTTAAAGGTTATTTCTGGTGATGATCCGATTACAGTTTCATCTATCGCGAAACGAGCTGGATTGAATAATGCCCACCATTATGTTGATGCAACTACCCTTTCAACTTCTGAAGAAATAGCAGAAGCTTTAAATAAATATTCGGTCTTTGGGAGAGTCACTCCGCAACAAAAAAAGGCTATGGTCGTTGCCTTAAAACAACAGGGTCACACTGTTGCAATGACTGGAGATGGAGTCAATGATGTTCTAGCTTTTAAAGAGGCAGATTGCTCTATTGCAATGGCATCAGGAAGTGATGCAGCTAAAAATGCAGCTAATCTAGTTTTGCTTGATAACAATTTTGATGCAATGCCTCATATCGTTGATGAAGGACGGCGCGTTATTAATAATATTACGATGTCAGCATCTATGTTTTTGATTAAAACTATATTTTCTGCTCTCATAGCTATTTCAACTATCTTTTTTGGTCAAGCCTACCCTTTTGAGCCAATACAATTATCACTTATCAGCGCATGTGGTGTAGGAATACCAACTTTCTTCTTGACATATGAAGCTAACTTTGCACGAGTTGAAGGAAATTTTTTAGAAACCGTTTTAGAAAAGTCTTTCCCTTCTGCTTTTACAATTGCCATAGGAGCTACTTTAATTACAAATATTGGTCTTGCTTTGAATTATGATCCTAACATGCTTTCAACTGTCTGTGTTTTATTTACAGGATGGAATTATACAGTAGCTCTTTTAAGGATATATAGACCACTAACCAAATATCGCAAGTTTATTATTTATTCAACTCAATTTTGTTACTATATTTCAATGATGATCGGGCAGTCAATTTTAGAATTAACAGGCGTTTCATTTAACTGGCTAATGATACTATTAGGATTAATTGCGTTTTCATCAATTATTGTTGACTTGTCTGCTGAACTATTTAAATATATAAAAATATTTAAAGAATTTCTTGAAAAACGTCGAAAAAAGAGATTGTCAAAAGGTTAAGGATTTTCCTTAGCCTTTATTGTTGCCAAAATAACATAAATATTGATAGAATAGAATAAAGGAAGAAGGTATATTATGTATAATAAAATAAAATTATTGGCACAACAATACCACCAAGAAACAATTCAAACTCGACGTGATTTTCATAAATATGCTGAGCGCGGCTGGTTAGAAATGCGAACTGCTTCACTAGTAGCCCGTAGACTTGATAGTTTAGGGTACCAAGTCTCAGTTGGCAAGGAAGTTATGCGTGAAGAGTTCCGGATGGGATTACCAAGTAAACGCCTATTAACTTTAAATTACAATCGTGCCCTCCTTCAAGGAGCCGACCCCTATTACATAGAAAAAGTAAAGAATGGTTTTACCGGGGTCGTTGGAGTAATGCACAACGGAATTGGACCTGTTGTAGCAATTCGTTTTGATATAGATGCTCTTAGCATTACTGAAGATGATTCAGCAGATCATAATCCTGGTAAAAATGGCTTTATTTCTTGTAATCCTGGTGCTATGCATGCTTGTGGTCATGACGGTCATACTGCCATGGGATTAACTGTGGCCAAAATACTAGCACAAATAAAGGAACAACTACATGGAACAATCAAATTAATTTTTCAGCCTGCTGAAGAAGGTGTACGTGGCGCTAAAAGTATTGCTTTAAGCGGAATTCTTGATGACGTTGATTATATTTTTGCGGGTCATATTTGGCAGCAGGTCGAAGGGGAAGATTATGATATTTATTTGGGAATGAACGAAACATTTGCAACAACAAAACTTGATGTAACCTATCATGGTGTTTCTTCTCATGCTGCAGGAATGCCACAATTCGGCAAAAACGCCTTATTATCTGCTGCTTCATGTATCCTAAATCTTCATTCAATTCCACGTAATAGTGATGGTTGTACCCGTATCAATGTTGGTACAATTAGAGCAGGAACAGGAAGAAATGTAGTCCCAGAAACAGCTAAATTAGAAATCGAAGTACGTGGCGCCACTACAGAATTGAATAATTATATGGAAGTTTATGCTCGGGATGTTATTAGAGGAGCAGCATTAATGCACGATACCATTGTAGAGATAAACGAGATGGGAAAAGCTTATTCGCTTGACTGTGATAAAAAAATGATGGATTTAATTCGCCATATTTGTATCGATCATTTAGGTGATATTAAAGTTGCCAAAGAGGATTTAAGCCCGCTAGACGGTAGTGATGATTTTTCCTATATGATTGCCACTGTCCAAGCACATGGCGGAATAGGCACTTATATGAAATTGACAACTGATCTAGTTGCTTCACCTCATAACTGTACATATGACTTTAATGAAGATGTTTTGTTAACAGGAACAACTGTCTATAGTAGCATTGCCTACTATTTATTAAATCAAGATTAATATTTGTGATAGAATCAAGATTCTATCACTTTTTAAATTAAAAAAGAGCACAATTTGTGCCCTCATTTAAAGAAATCCATAAATTTATCAACTGCAGTATCCACACCACTATCAAGATCGGTTTTAAATTGATCAAATCGAACTTTAGCATCAGCTATAATATCATCAACTTCTCCATCTTTAGCATTATAAACTTTTGCAGCGTATTCTTTTGTGCTGATCCCTAAATCTCTAATTGAATTATCATCGTCAACTTCTCCCTTATCTGCAGCCATTTCTAAATAACTACCATGTTCGTAAAGCTTTTTCGCAACCTCTTTGTCTTTAACATCATCGATATTATCGCGAATATAATTTACTGCTTCATTTACATCATCACGATTAACTTTATAGTCACTACTAAATTTATTTTTAACTCTACTATCAATTCCCTCTAATCCATTATCCTCATCTGATTCATTAGTGGTAGTATTGTTATTACTATCTTTGTTAGTATCATCATTGTTTGAACATCCAACAATCGAAAAACTCATTGCAAATAATAACAATAAACAGCATATTGATTTTAAAATACGTTTCATATCTATTCTCCTTTAACTTATCTATCTATATTTTTCACCAAAATTATTTTTTTAAACAAAATATCATAAAAATCATGTATAATGAATTTGGTGATTTTTATGAAAGAACAACAATTAGATGCATTACTAGAAAATATTAATTATGAAATAAGTTTATTATCCAATGCAAGTGCCTTTATCAAACAAGTCTTTTCTGATATATCTTGGGTTGGTTTTTACCTTTGCCAAGATAATCAGCTGATCTTAGGTCCATTCCAAGGAAAAACAGCTTGTACACTCATCCCCTTTAACAAAGGTGTATGCGGTGCCTGTGCAACAAATCTTAAAACTTACTGTGTTCCTGATGTTCATCAGTTTCCTAGTCATATTGCTTGTGATAGCGCAACAAACAGTGAACTTGTTATCCCGTTGATTATAGATAATAGCTTGTATGGCGTTCTAGATTTAGATTCTCGTTGTTTTGCACGGTTTCAACCTGATGACCAGGAAGAGCTAGAAAAATTAGCACTCATAATTATTAAACATTTAAAACGAATAAAGGAAGAAACAAAATAGTTTCTTCCTTTTAACTTTTTTTATCAAATTTTTGTTTACATTTAGGACAAGTAATTGTAATTTGTCCCCGACCACGTGGCACTCTAACAGTTTGCTTGCAGTTAGGACATAGAAAATATTTATGCATTTTATCATTTTTATTACTTTTAATAATATTAATTCTTTTTTTGACAGGCTGGATTAAAGATAAAAATTTATCATTTTCAGCTCGCCTTTTATAAATATTACGAGAATAGGTCCTAAAAATATTAATAATTAAAATTATCCAAATAATTGTTGCAAGATATGGATTGCGAATTACAAAAAGATTTAAAATTAATAAAATTAATGCAAATATTAATAAAAAATTGTTTAGTTGATCCGATCCATAACGACCTGACATAAAGCGATACAGCGCATTTTGAAACTTATTCATGTTAACCCTCTTTTCAAATTATACATTAAGTATAATTTGAAATTATTAAATCTTTATGAATTATTTTCATTAGTATCTTTTTTCTTATGTTCTTTACGACTACAATCGTATGTCTCTACAATTAACGTTTTAAAAAATTGAATTAATGCATTTCTTGTATCGCTGTTCATATTTTTGATTTCTTTAATAGCCGTAATTAGATGTGATAATGATTTTTCTGAAAAATCATTAATTTTTTCAATTTTAGCTGCTTCTAAAATTGAAAATACTGCAGTAACTGCATCCTTTCGTGTTTTACTGTCGACTTTACTTAGCCATGATTTAAAAGCTGCATCCATAGTTTGGCTGTCCTTACTCATTTCAGTAGCACAAACAAATTGTGTTCCTTCTACTGACCAGCTAAAGCCACTATGTTGCATTAAACCTTTAGCGCTACTTTTAACTACTATTTTTTCTTCAAGATTCTCAAGCATTATCCCGAATACGGAACTTTCTGGAATGAATTTTTTTATCCTAGTAGAAATATTGCGGTAATTATCTGTATTTAGCATTTTTTGATTAAAACCAGGGCCGTCATTATTATAAATCTCAATAATTCGTTTAGATATTTTAGAATTCACACAACTAGATGCATAAACTGCTAAATTTCCTCCTTTTGAATGACCACCAACACGAATTTTAACGCCAGATATCTTTTGGGTGATATATATCCTAAAAATTTGATACCACTTCATTTTATAATCACAATGGCATAAAAGATAAAAAAGTGATTTAGAAAAATCGATTTCAGCAATTTTAGCCAAATACTCAACTGCTCTTTGCTGAGAAGCAACTGGAAATTGATAAGTCATTTGAAAATCCTCACGCCAGCCTAAAATTGTATCATCAGTGCCACGAAAAGCAACATAAATACTACTATCTTCTAATTGAAAAGTAATTGCCGCAAATTGTTTTATACTTTGATAGTCCAGTTCATTAATATAATTAGATAGCAGAATATTTTGATAACGCGGACATTTAGCTAATTCTTGTAATAATGTAATTGATTCCTTAGTGAAAGATATCTCATCTAGTAATTCTTCAATATTATTTACTTGACTAAAATTATTAGCAACATCTTTTAAACAATAACTTTGTTCATTGGGAAATGTGGGAACTATTTTATCAAAATCAACATAAACTAATTCACTTAAAATCAAGCCATCAATATCATTAAATGGATCTATTCTCATTGACAGATCACCTCGCCATTTTAAATAATCATATATATTGGACATTTTTGTTCCCCCTTTCCTTTTTTGGCATTATACCATATTTAAAAAAAATTATACAACTTCATGACATTTATTGACAATAAGTTTTTGAGACCTATAATGTTTATGGAAAGGTCGAGAAAAATGAAGTTATTCAATAAATTTTCAAAAAAACAAAAAATTACCTTTATTTCAGTATTATTTATTTTAATTATTAGTACAGTTTATTTAATCTGGCAAAAAAATAACCAATTGTTAACTTTTGTCAAAGACCCAATACTAGAAATCAACCATGAGTTTGATTATCAAAAAATAATTAAAAATATTAAAAATGTCCAAACATCCGATATTAAGGTCGACACATCTAAATTAAAAAATGATAAAATTGGCAGCTATCCTGTTACCTATATTTATCAGGGCAAAAAGTTCACAGTAAATATTAACGTAGTTGATAAAACTAAGCCTAAATTTGAAATTAATAATATTGAAATAGATGCAGGAATGGATGTTGATCCAACAATGTTAGTTGATAACATTGTTGATGAAACAAAAACAACTATTTCTTTTAAAGATGCATATAATTTTTCAAAAAAAGGAAAAGTCAAAGTGACAGTAATTGTTAGCGATGAAAGTAATAATAAATCAACAAAGCACGCTACTGTTACAGTTTTATCTAAAGATACAACAAAACCAACTATTTCTGGTCTTAATGATCTAACTGTCACTTTAAATGGTAAGGTTGATTATTTAGCTGGCGTTAAAGGAAATGATAATCGTGATCCACATCCACAATTGACTATTGATAACAAAAAAGTAAGATTGGATAAATTAGGTGATTATATTGTAACCTATACTTGCAAAGATAGGTCTGGCAATAAAATAGTTGCTAAAAGAAAAGTTTCAGTTGTTGAAAAGAAAGAAATTGGAGTTTATGCTCAAACTGAAGAAAAAGTTATTTATTTGACATTTGATGATGGTCCTTCAAAAAATACCAAACGTATTTTAGATATTCTTGACAAATATCATGCAAAAGCAACTTTCTTTGTGACTGGTACAAACCAAAACTATAATTACTTGATCAAAGAAGCATATCAACGAGGTCATACAATCGGTTTACATACTTACAGCCATGATTATAAAACTGTTTATACTTCAGTAACCGCATATTTTAATGATTTAGAAAGAGTTGGAAACATGGTTAAAAATGAAATTGGCTTTATTCCAAAGTATATTCGTTTCCCTGGTGGAGCTTCAAATACAATTTCACGTAAATATTGTCCTGGAATCATGAGTATTCTAGCAAACGAAGTAATTGACCGTGGTTATCAATTTTATGATTGGAATTATGGTACAGGTGATGCCGGTGGAAACAATATTCCAGTTAATCAAATCATTGCTACTGCTACAGCTGGAAATGCCAATAATCAAGTGATTCTTGCTCATGATACAGATGCCAAAAATACCACGGTAGATGCCCTTCCGGCAATAATCGAGCATTATCAGGCACTAGGTTATTCTTTTAAAAGTATAGATGACAATTCTTATGTTCCTCATCATCATATTAATAATTAAAAGTAGTTTTCGAAATTGGCTCTAGAATTTGATTTTTCAAAAGATGGAACCTATTTCAATAAAACTATTTTTATTTTTAAGATTTATTAAGAGATTCTTAGGATTTATTATGATAGAATTTTTAAAATAGCGTGTTATGATTATAATTGTTATGTATTGGTTAATTCTTGCTAATTCATTGCAAAGCAATTGTAGTTATATTACAATTAGATAAATTTTGTTTTTTATGAGGATGTTATTTATGGGAAAAATTAAAGGTTTAAATAAACAAGAAGTTGCAAAGCGTATTAGTGAAGGGAAAGTGAACCTTTCCCCTAAACCAGTAGTTAAAAGTAATTTTCAAATTATTATGGGGCATGTTTTTAACCTCTTTAATGCCTATAATTTTATTATTGCTGCTGCTCTAATTGCTGTTCAAGCATATTCAAGTTTATTTTTTGTTGTTATTGTCATTTCAAATACTGTTATTAGAGCGCGACAAGAAATAAAATCTAAAAATATGGTTGCTAAATTAAACTTGATCGTTTCGCCAAAAACTAAAGTTATTCGTGAGGGAAAAACGATTTCAATCGATAACGAAGAAATCGTTCTAGATGATGTAGTTTATTTTGAAACCGGTAATCAAATCAGTGCTGATTCAATTATTATTGAAAATAATGTTGAAGTTGATGAATCACTTTTAACTGGTGAAGCTGATCCAATTTCTAAAGGGCCTGGTGACCATTTATTATCTGGTAGTTTTATTTTGAGCGGTGCTTGCTATGGTAAGGTTGAACATGTTGGAAAAGATAACTATGCAAATAAAATTACTGATCAGGCAAGAACTCGTAAGCCTGTTAGTTCTGTCTTATTAAACACTTTTAATAAAGTTACTCGTTATACTAGTTATTTAGTTTTACCATTAAGTATTTTAATGCTCTATCAGGCTTATATCATTCGTGATCAAGGAATTACAAGCACAATCGTCAACACTGCTACAGCTCTGCTAGGGATGCTTCCTAAAGGACTAGTTCTATTAACAAGTGTATCTTTAGCTGCTAGTGTTGTTAAATTAGGGAAAATGAACACTTTAGTTCAAGAAATGTTTAGTATTGAAACCTTATCACGAATTGATGTTCTATGTTTAGATAAAACCGGTACCTTGACTGAAGGAAAAATGGAAATCGAACAAGTCATTAAATTAAAAAATCCATTAAATCTTGATCTGGATGAGATTATGTGTTCCTTTGTTAAAGGATCTCTTGATAATAATATTACTTTTAAAACACTTAGTAACTATTTTACTGGCCCTGCAAAGTATGAAACATTAGACCGTATAGCTTTTTCTTCAGCCCGGAAATGGAGCGCCATTGAACTAGATTCAATAGGAACAATTATTGTTGGAGCACCAGAAATAATTCGTCCTGATTATCAATTATCACCAAGAATTATTGAGATGCAAAAAAGCGGCGCACGTGTTTTATTAATTGGCCATCACCCAACATTAAATATCTTACAGGAAACTTTAGGACAAACAACACCGATTGGGCTAATTGTTATTAAAGATCCTATTCGGAAAGATGCTCATGAAGCCCTTAAATTTTTCAGTGATAATGATGTTGCTGTAAAAGTTATATCTGGTGATAATCCAGCGACAGTTAGTGCAATCGCTAGTCAAGCAGGTGTTGCTAATGCAGAAAAATACATTGATGCTTCAACAATCGTTACTGATCAACAATTAGAAGATGCAATTTTAAACTATAATGTTATTGGTCGTGCTAGTCCTTTTCAAAAGCACCAGATGATCTTATGTTTACAAAAACATAATCAAAAGGTTGCGATGACGGGTGATGGAGTAAATGATGTTTTAGCATTAAAAGATGCTGATGTTTCAATTGCGATGGGTTCTGGTTCCGATATTGCCCGCCAAGTATCGCAATTTATTATTATTGATGGTAAATTACAAACATTAGTAGAAGTTGTTCGAGAAGGTCGCCTAGTTATTAATAATGTTACACGTTCTGCGTCAATGTATTACTTGAAAACAATTTACACGATTTTACTTTCAATATTATCTATTTTAATGAATATACCTTATCCTTTTATTCCTTTCCAAATGACTTTATTGGATATGTTTATTGAAGGTTTCCCTTCATTTATGATTTTATTTGAACGAAATATCGAAAAACCAAAAGAATCAATTGGTCATCATGCTATGCGTTTTTCCTTACCTAACGCATTAGCAATAGTTTTAAGCGTTGCTGGTATAAGATTACTCGCACCAACCTTACAATTGTCGTTAGCAGAAACTTTTTCAGTCCTATATTTTACAACTGCTTTTGTGTCTATTCACATGATTTATCGTATTTATAAACCATTAAACTGGTATCGAGGTGGAGTTTTAATAATTGATATTATTGGCTTTATCCTCTCTACACCGATTTTTTGGCCACTTTTAGAAATGCATGTATTAACACCTAAGTTAATTCAAATTATCCTAATTACGTTTGTTATTAGCATTCCTGTTTTAATCATCCTGACAAGGAGTGTTAGTTATTATCTTAAGAACCTAAATAGTAAAAAAGCTTTATAGCATTAATAAGCCTGTTCAAGTTTTTCTTGGACAGGCTCCCATTTAAAACAAATCTATTTATCTAAACAAAAAGATATATTTAGATACATTACTGTACCTTCTATATCTATTTTTCATTTAAAAGTTGAATTAACTTAATCACATCTTCTTGAATCCGAGGTGGTAAATATTGCGGCTTGGCTAATAAAAAACCTTGAAGATAATCAACTTTAAGCTTAATCACCTGCTTTAATTCATCAATCGTTTCAATTCCTTCAGCAATTAATTTCATATCCCGTTCATGAGCATAATTAACAATGTTTTCAACAATTTTACACTTATCAGGATCACTATCAATATTACGAATTATATCCATATCGATTTTAATAAATTTAGGTGAAATCAGCAATAAGATTCGATCACTATTATATCCACTTCCATAATCATCTAATGCTAATTCTGCTTGCCATTTTTTCATTAATTCTGCTTTTTGCTGATGATAATTTTCGTCAATGTGCTCAACTTCAGTAACTTCTAAAACAACATTTTTTAAATACTTTGAATACTCCTTTTCTAGCTCATCAATTTTTTTAGTACTTAAAATTTGATTTGAAATAGAATTAATAAATATTTTACAATCTTTATTAATTCGCTCATTTCGTAAATGGTTGGCAAAGGTTTCAAGTGATGAGGACCATGTTAATTCTTCAATTTCTGCTAAACGTCCCTCCTCTTTAGCTATTTTTAAAATATCAAGGGGATTTTTTAATGATGGCATAAATGATCTCATTAATGATTCATATGCATAAATAGTTCCATCTTTGCTACTTATAATTGGTTGAAAATAAAACTGAATTGCTCGATCTTCAATAATAGTGTTTAATTCTTCTTTACTTTCGCTTAAAAAAGAATCCGCAATATAATCATTGAGATTAAACTCTGTTAAATTACCTTTACTTGTACGTTTGATCTTATACATTGCATAATCAGCATAATGTTGGAGTTTTTCAAAAGATTCACTATCCCGTGGATACCAGGCAATACCGCCTGATGCATTGACATGAAAATTACTATTATCAGCCAAAGGAATAAAAGCCTTGCTAATTGCTTCCTTTAATTTATTAATTAACTGCTTAATTACATTTTCATCATCATAACCATAAAAGAAAACAAAAAATTCATCACCAGAAATCCGTGAAATAATAGTATTTTCTGGGGTGCTGTTTACAAATGTTTCAGCAGCTTTAGAAATGTAATTATCACCAATTTCATGCCCATAATTATCATTAATGTACTTCAGATTATCTAAATCTAACATCAATAGTGCTGCTATTTTTATTTTGTTTATTTCATTTTCAAATAAACTATTCATGATCCTAATAAATGCTCTCCGATTCAAAAGTCCAGTTAGAGCATCATGATCACGTTCATATTCAATCACATTCTTTTCAACAATTGTATTAGTTACATTCTCAATTACCCCAGTATATGCATTATCATTTACCAATAGCCGTAGATTCACAAAAACATAATTGTCATCATCAGGAATTTTGAAGAGATATTCTTTTTTGCTATAATCATGTGAAACAATATATTGTTTATAGCCTTCAAATGTTTCTTTAAATTTTGTCATTGTTAATTCTGAAGTATTAACATCATATTTTAGTAAAACCTCAAAAAAGTTTTCTGATATAAACAATTCTTCAGTGTTTATATTATATTCGAACCCTGCTAGCTTAATACTTGCCATTTGTAATAAATTAGTGAATTTCAAGGCAGTATCACGAACATTTTGATTTAGTTGTTCCATCATATTTGCAAGATGATCAATTTCAGCAATATTTGTACGTCTGAAAGAAATCTTATTTTTAATATTAGCTTTTACGACTTCATCTGATAATTTTTTTATTGGTTTTGAAATGATATAACTAAAAATGAAACTTCCACCAATTCCAACTGTCAAGGTTAAAAAGATTGCGAACATCAAAATCGAAGTGATTTTATTTGTAAATGCAAATAAATCTGAAGTATCAACTATTCCTACTAAAGCCCAGCGTTGATTACTGTATGGTGTATTAGAATTATAAATATTCAAATATTTTAATGAACTATATAAAGTGTTAGAACCTTGATTGATATAATAATCATTCTCAGATTGCATTAATTCAGTTGTAGGACTTTTCGTCGTATAAATATTTCCATTAGTTAAAATATTACTTAAAATCAATGAATCATCTTGATTGATTGCCAACAAATAGCTTCCATTACCTTCATCAAGTAACTCTGTACTGGGCAATAATTTGTTCAAATAATCTAATGTAATATCAATTCCAACGACACCATAAACAGCTCCTTGATCGTTGATTAGCGGTAATGAGTAGGTGAAAGCCTCATTTTCAGAATCTCTCAGGCGAAAACTCCCACCCCAATAGCCCATATCAGTACTCGAAAATTCTTGTGAATTACTAATTGCCTGCTGGTATGGAGTATAGAAAAAATCATAATATTTTATGTTTGCTTTTTTAAATTCAAAACGTGGCCGCCATGATGAATCAGTAGCAATATTTAAAGATTTAACCACTTCAGTTGGAGCTCGTTCAATTAATAAATCCCCATTTTCTGCTGAAGCTTTTGATAATGGATCAAGATCTCTTAAATATATTCCAGGTTTATCTTCAAGTCCCTTATCCAAGTCATGATTATTAAAAATGATATATGCCCCTGTAACATGCTGAGAGCGCATTGTTGAAATCAATTGATCTACAACTGCCAAAATAAGTGGTGTTGCTGTTTCAGAGCTGTCATCAAGATGCTCATAATCAACCTTTCCTTCACTAACAAGCTGCTTAGCTGTCGTATTTATGTGGTCTGTCAATTGAGATAAATTGGACCAATTGTTTAACATTTCATTTTGAAGATAACTGCTTCGATTAATAACTCGCTGATCAACAATATCTTTAGCGTTCTGGTTTAATTTAGCAAACATTCCACCAGTTGAAAGGCTACCAACAAGGATTGTTGTCTCGATTAACACTAAAATACACATTACTACAAGTAAATATGAAAAAATTGATTTGTTTTTCATGATTTTACGAAACATCACAATCCTCCTTCTATAGAACTATTTAATTAATGATTCTAATTGGCTTTTAGTATTAGTATACCACTGATTAAAATAAGTATCATTATTAAATTGGCTAATTGCTTGTTCTAAATTCATTCCATTTGAAAGATTAGTAATAACTGTTTCACGATCTTGTTTAGCTAAATTACTCATTGTTGTTTCTAAAACATTTCTTGCATCAGTTCCCTTTTCAAAAGGAACTGATGTATACATATTATTATCTGAAATCATTTTAAGACTAGTATTTAACGTTTTCTTTACTGACTCATTGACTTCTACTTCATCAGTAATCTTATCAAGATCATTTGCACTTTTGGTAACTGGCAAATAACCACTAGCATTTGAAAAAGCAATATTTTGTTTATCACTAGTAAACCATTTCAAAAATTCAACAGCTGCCTGTTGTTCTTTTTCTTCACTTTTGAGAACAACCATTCCTGCTCCTTGTTGAACGACATAATCTTTACCATCTTTAAATTTAGGGCAAGCAAATGTCTCCAATTCAATTGAATGGCTTTCTTCGTCATTTAAAATAACTTCTTTAGGAAAATATGTGACACTCGAAGATGAAGAAACACAAGCAAGAATATTTCCGATTTTTATATCATCACTTCTAAATTTACCTGATGAACTAAAATAACCACTTATGTAAGGAACATAATAATTATCCCATAATTTTTTAGCAATATCTGCTTCAAAATTTAATACGATTTTATTATCCTTTTTACTAAAAATATCTGTTGCTAGCTGGCGATAGCCAACGAGCATATAATTTGCAAAAGCATCACGACCAAAAAATGCTTTTCCATCATTTGGAGCAGCTGTCAAACTATCAGTCCAGTTATAATATTGCTCTGCAACCTTAGTAACACCCTCAATTGTATTTAAATCATTTGTTGAAGCACCCGTAGCATTTGCAAACTTCTCCCAATCTGTTTTATTCAACATAAATAACTCTACTGATTTAGCCACTGGAAAAATTTTTAATGTATCTTTACTTGAAAAGTGTCCTTCTTCAAGATAACCATCGACATACTTAGATAGCTCGTCTTTACTAAAATATTTATTTAAATCTACTGCATAACCTAACTTATCCACTTGATAAGCTGTGTCACCATACGCTGCAAAAATATTCGGAATATCTGCAGCCCCAGCTTTTCCATTAATTGAATCTAAAACATTTCTTTCTAAATCAGAAATTGTTCCTTGACCAGAGCCCTCAACAATTATCCCTTTTTCTTTACCGACTGTTTTGTTAAATTCATCGACTAGACGATTAAATTCCTCTTGTTGCGCACCATTATAATAATGCCATACTTGAATCGTCGTTGGATCATCCTTGTCTAATAAGTTTTTATCCTCATTACTACATCCAGTTACAGCAAAAAACATTAATAAAGATATCAAAACTAATCTTACTTTTTTCATATGCTTATCTCCATTCCCTTATCCCCTAAAGGATAACACAAATTGGTCATTTATACAATCTTCACACTTTATCAATACAAAAAAGGATACCTATTGATATCCTCTATGACAACTCCATTTTTCCAGTATACAATTGATAATATCTTCCTTTTTGATTAATTAATTCATCATGATTCCCACGTTCTATGATTTCCCCATGATCGAGTACCATGATTGCTTTTGAATTACGAACTGTAGAAAGACGATGTGCAATTACAAAAACGGTACGATCTTTCATTAGACTATCCATCCCTTTTTCAATCAATTTTTCAGTATGAGTATCAATAGAACTTGTAGCCTCATCCAAAATCAAAACTGGGGGATTAGCAATTGCTGCACGAGCGATAGCTAATAGCTGACGTTGTCCTTGTGATAAGTTAGAACCATCACCGGTTAACATTGTTTGATAGCCTTGCGGAAGTCGCCGAATAAATGAATCTGCATTTGCTAGTTTAGCTGCTGCCACCACTTCTTCATCACTAGCATCTAATTTACCGTAACGTATATTATCTTCAATCGTTCCTGTAAATAAATGAGTGTCTTGCAAAACCATTGATAACGATTGTCGCAATGCTGCTTTTTTTATTAATTTAATATCAATTCCATCGTATGTTATACTGCCAGAATCTAATTCATAAAAACGATTAATCAAATTAGTAATAGTTGTTTTCCCAGCTCCTGTAGAGCCCACAAATGCAATTTTTTGACCTGGTTTTGCATATAAGTTTAAATTTTTTAAAATAGGATGGTTGGGGACATAACTAAAACAAACATCATGGAAGCGAACATCACCTTTTAACAAAACCAGTTCTACATCACCATTAGAACGGGGATGACGCCAAGCCCAAAGTCCAGTATTTTCATGACACTCAACTAGCTTACCATATTCATTGCGAACATTTGTTAAAGTGACACTTCCTTCATCTATTTCAACTTTTTCATCCATAATTTCAAAAATACGTTCTGCACCTGACATTGCTGCCAAAATAAAATTCATTTGTTGGGAAAATTGATTTACTGGCATCGCAGTTTGTCGAACAAAAACCAAATATGATGATAAACTTCCTAAATCCATAATCCCATAAATTGCCATAAACCCGCCTATTACAGCAGATAATGCATAATTCAAATATGAAATACTGACAACTGTTGGTATCATAGTTCCTGAATAAGTAACTGCTTTCGTAGCTGCTTGTCGTAAAGCTTGATTTCTTTTTTCAAACTCGGCAAAGTTCACCTGTTCATGATTGAAAACTTTAACTACTTTACTTCCTTCGACCATTTCTTCAATAAAACCATTTAAACTTCCCATATATTTTTGTTGTTGATTAAAATACTGCTTACTCTTTTTACTACTATAACGAATAAAAATAAACATCATTACCATTGAAGCAATTACAATGATTGATAGATAAGGATTTAAAATAATAATCATCGTAATTGTTCCTACAATCATTATAAAACTTTGAATCAACATTGCAAAACTATTATTTAAAGCTTCTAAAATTGTATCAATATCACTAGTAAATCGACTCATCAACTCACCATGAGTACGCTGATCAAAAAAACTAAGCGGTAAGTTTTGTATCTTATCAAATAAATCTTCACGAATTTCTTTAACGATTTCTTGAGCAGTTTTTACCATTAATTGATTATATAGATGACAAGCCCCGACACCAGTTAAATACATAATTGCCATCGTTATTATTGCTTGTAATAGTCCAGCATTATTACCTGGTAGAATGTAATCGTTAATAACCGGTTTTAATAAATAAGTACCTAAAATATTTGCACCTGCACTAATTAATACTAAAATAGCAATGATTATGAGTGTTCCTATATGTCGAGTTAAATAACTAGCCATTGCTTTTAAAGTTTTCTTTAAATTTTTAGGGCGTGGAGTTCCGTTTATTCTAGCCATATTATTTATCTCCTTCTTGAATTTTACATAAATCTTGATAGATATGATTACGATTTGCTAATTCTTCAGGTGTTCCTATATCATCAATTTTACCATCAGTTAAAATAACAATTTTATCTGCATGGGCAAGTGATGATAATCGCTGTGAAATAATAATTTTAGTTGTCTTAGGCAAATAGTATGCTAATCCATCTGTTAGTTTTCGTTCAGTTGCTGTATCTAATGCACTGGTAGAATCGTCAAGAATTAAAATTTTTGGTTTCTTTAATAATGCACGTGCAATACATAACCTTTGTTTTTGCCCACCAGAAACATTAACTCCACCTTGCCCTAAATCTGTATTGATTCCCTTAGGCAATGCATCGATAAATTCACTGGCACAAGCAATGTCTAAAACTTCATTAAGTTCGTGATCACTAGCATCTGCTTTACCCCATAAAATATTTTCCTTAATCGTTCCAGAAAATAGAGTGTTTTTTTGTAATACCATAGCAATTTCATCTCGAAGATGTTCGATTCCATATGATTTTATATCATGACCATCGATTAATAAATCCCCTGCTGTAATATCATATAATCTAGGAATCAATTGTACTAATGAAGTTTTGGCACTACCTGTTCCTCCGATAATACCAACAGTTTCACCAGGCTCAATTTCCAAATTTATATTATTTAATACATATTCTTTTGCTTTTAAGTCATATTTAAAAGCAACATTTTTAAATATGATTTTTCCCCTCGTAATCTTTATGTCACTTTTTTCATCTTTAATATCTATTTCTTCATCAAAAACTTCTTGAATCCGATATGCCGAAGCTAGAGAACGAGTTAACATCAAGAAAACATTTGAAATCATCATTAAGGAATTTAAGATTTGCATAATATAGCTTAAAAATCCTGTTAATTCACCTACTTGCATATTTCCAACCTGAATCATCCCACCCCCAAACCATAGAATTGCAATAATCGTCGAATACATCACAAATTGAAAACACGGCATATTCATAACTGCATAATGGAATGATTTACGTGAAACTTGTTGATAATTCAAATTAACTTCATTAAATTTAGCTTGTTCGTAATCTTTTCTAACATATGACTTTACAACTCTGATCGCAATTAGATTTTCCTGAACTATCGAATTGACAGAGTCTAAAGCTCTTTGCATTTTCCCATATAAAGGACGAACTTTTGACATAATTATAATTAAGCATGTTGCTAGAACAGGAATAGCTATTAAAAAAACAACAGCTAATTTAGCATTAATTAGTATTGCCATAGTTAGTGCAGTTAACATCATAAAAGGTGCTCTAACTAACGGACGAATCCCATTACAAATAGCGTTTTGTAAAATAGTAACATCACTTGTAAGTCGAGTAACTAACGATGAAGTACTAAAATGATCTGTATTTTTAAACGAAAATTCTTGAATCTTTTGATATTGTGCTTTTCGCAATTCATAGCCAAACCCCTGTCCTGCTTTGGCAGCAGTCTTTGCATACAATAAGCCTAAACCAAGCGACAAAAGCGCACATATAATCATTAATCCCCCTTTGATCAGAATATAATTTCTATCTTTATTTGCTACACCGATATCAATAATATCAGCCATTATCAAAGGAATAATCAACTCAAAAAGAGTTTCTAAAATAACAAACACTGCACTTAAATAAAGATATTTTTTATAGTTTTTAAAATAGCCAAAAAATTGTTTGAACATCTTATTCCTCCTTTAACAAGGCGTCATAAAGGCGCTCTAAGTAATTAATAAATTGTTTTCTTTCTTCCTTGCTAAAATCTCTCAAGGTAATATCTTCACGCTCATCTAGATATGCTTGCCATTTAAGAAAAGTGATTTTTCCTAATTCGGTAAGTTGAATATATACATTTCTCTTATTTTCCTCACTATAATTCCGTTTAATAAAACCATTACTTTCTAATTTGTTTAGCATAATTGAAACTGTAGCAGGCTCAATATCACAACCTTTAGTAATATCTTTTTGTAAACATTCTCTTTTCTGTTCATACAAATATCGTAAAACCTTTGGCTGTCCTGGCGCTAAATTCAGTTCTTTTAAAAAAGGAATATTCTTTTTCCTTTGTGTATGCGCTGTTTTAAATAATAAATAATATAATGAATTAGCCATCTTTCCTCCTATTATTAGTATCCTAACTATTAGTATACTAATCTTATTAATAAAGTCTGTCAAGGTATTTACTAAAATTAAAAATCGGCTTCTATTTAGAGCCGGTCATTTTATATATTTTACTTAGTGTATTATATGCTGTTTTAATCGTACCATCGTATTCCTCAGCAAAAACAATAGTCATTTCTTCTTTTAAAATAATAGCTAAACAATATTTTAATTTACGATTCAATCGTCTATCTAATAACGCCATTCGTCCAAATAATAAAACATTTACAGGATCCAGCTGTTTTTTTAATTCCTCGATTTCACCATATTTCACTTCAATAATATCGTTATAAGAAAACTTTCTACTTTTGAAGATACCATCAACTGAAAAGCTATTTTCTTTAAGATTTAAGGTATAAATAGCACGCTTTTGATATTCAGCAATACCACCAATATAATTAAGATTATATTTAAATGTTTTTTTCATTTTCAAACTCCTAATCCTGATTAAAATTCTTAAGTCCTTCTAATAAATAATTATGACTCTTAGGTTGTTTACGTCGGAATTCTTCTAATTTTTCTTGATCAAGTTGTGCTACTTCTAATCGAAGTTCGCGAGAAGATATTCTTTTCCCACCTTGCCCTAATACGATTAATTGTTCTAACGCATCAGATGTGGCCACTGTAATATTGTATTTACTTGCCAACTCATGAGTTGCCCGCTCAATATACATATCAGCAGTTTGTGCTTCTTTAGTATATGCGATATAAATATTATGATATTTAGTAGTTGAACCAATATTATCTTTAACCTTATATGCATCAAATACTAAAATCAAAATACATTTTTTGTAACCTTGATAGTTGCACATAATATCAATTAATCGCATTCTAGCTGCGTCTAAATTATCTTTTGCTAACTCTTTCAATTCTGGCCAGGCATGAATAACATTATAGCCATCAACTAATAAACATTCTGGAATGTATTTATAACTTGACTCATTAAATATTTTTTTAGTTACTTGATGTTCGCCAGATCTTTGTTTAACTGGTCCATAAGTGCGTGTGAAAATATTTTCTAACTCGTCATCAATATTATCAAATTTAGATTTATCCTGAATATTATTAGCGGTCTTCTTTATTTTTTTAAAAACAAATGGTATGTGCATATGTTGGGCAACTTGATCCCACCTTACATTATAACCAGCACCATGACTGCAAAATACTGATCCTGTTGGATTTTCTACATCTGCCTCACTATCATAGTTGAATGATTTAATTACTTCAGCCTGATTTTGACATGGGCGATAATCACTTAACTGACAAATTAGGCGCCCTTTTCCTTTAGTATATCTAACAACTTCACTTTGATAATTTTGCATTTTACTGACTGGTGCACTTCCGGTAATAACAGCAATGTCAGTTTGATTTTCCGGTAATTTAAAGTTCCCTGCCATTGCCTCAATATCATAAATCGCTCGACTCAGATATTCAATCGGTAATTCAAGTGAAAAATCAAAATACGGCTCTAGTAAAACCGATTTTGCTGTTTTCAAGCCTTGACGTATCGCCCGATATGTTGCCTCTCTAAAATCACCGCCTTCAGTATGCTTTAAATGTGCTTTTCCAGCCACTAAAGTTATTTTCATATCTGTGATTGGCGAGCCCGTAAGTACTCCCAAATGCTCTTTTTCTTGTAAATGCGACAAAATTAATCGTTGATAGTTATTCGCTAGAAGATATTCTTGACAATTTGTATCGAATTTTAATCCCGACCCTGGTTCCCCGGGTTCTAAAAGTAAATGTACTTCAGCATAATGACGTAATGGTTCAAAATGTCCTACCCCTTCAACAGCTTCTTCAATCGTCTCTTTATAAATAATTCTTCCATAATCAAAATCAACTTCAACTTTAAACCGCTCTTGGATTATATTTTTAAGCACCTCAATTTGAATTTCACCCATTAATTGAACATGAATTTCTTTGGTTCTAACGTTATAATTGATATGTAGCTGAGGATCTTCTTGTGCTAATAAATTTAACTTTTTTAACACTTGATGTTGATCACAATCAGGAGGCAATTTAATTTGATAATCCATGTATGGTGACAACAATGGCTGAGTCGTATTATCTTCTATACCTAATCCCTGACCAGCAACTATACTTTTAAGCCCTTTAATCGCACAAATATCCCCAGCCATCACTTCATCAGTTAAATGATACTTATTCCCAGAATAAATACGAATTTGATCAACTTTTTCATCATTTAAAAGTTGCGTTTTCACTTTTAAACTACCGCCAGTAATTTTTAAATGTATCAATTTGTTTCCTTGTTCGTCATGACTTATTTTAAAAACTCGCGCTCCAAAAGATTCAGAATAATCCTTATTCTTTATATAATTAGTAAATTCATTAAAAAAATTATCAATCCGTTCCATTTTTAACGCAGAGCCAAAAAAACACGGAAATAATTGGCATCTAGCAATTTCATTAATTAACATCTCTTTGTTTAAGGTATTATATTCTAGATAATAATTCAATAAATCTTCGCTATTTAAAGCAACACTTTCATAAAATTCATCATTCAAATTACTAAAATCAAAACAATGTTCATCTAGTCGTTCTTTTAAATTCTGCATTAATTCAGATTGCTCATAACGACTAACATCCATTTTATTAATAAAAATAAAGGTTGGTATTTTATAATATCTCAATAAATTCCAAATTGTTTCACTATGACCTTGGACACCGTCTATCCCACTGATTACCAAAATAGCATAATCGAGCACTTGTAGCGTACGTTCCATTTCTGTCGAAAAATCAATGTGACCTGGCGTATCAATTAAAGTAATTTGGCTATCATGCCAATTTATTATTGCCTGCTTAGAAAAAATTGTAATCCCTCGATTTCTCTCTTGAAAATCATAATCCAAAAAAGTATCCCGATGATCAACTCGACCTAATTTTCGTGTTGTTCCTGTTAAATATAATATACTCTCAGTTAATGTTGTTTTTCCTGCATCAACATGTGCAAGAATTCCTAATACTATCTTTTTCATTTATATCATCCTACTTATTTTCTAATAATATAATTATAAAGAATATTGCTATAATTACAATTGATATTACCAATTTATCTAATTCAGCTTAAAAATATGCTTAATTCAACTCAAATTATTTTGAATTGTTGTAAAAGCATGAATCAATGACTCATGCTTTTATAATAGTTTAAACAAATTAATGATTTTTGTGCGACCCCAATATAATTAGCAATAACTTCACATTTAACCATCAATAAAAAATAAATATTTTTCTCTTGTTCACTCAAACTTTCAAAGTTTGCCTGCCCTTTAGCAATAACTATATCGGCACTTCGGTATATCCTTTTAAATTCATTACTCGTACGTTCTAATACCGTACCCAAAGAATTATCACCATTACTGATAATTGTAGCGTATTCATCCATTCCAACAAAATATGCATCAGCTTCAATTGAATCATTTACTACTGGTTTTCCTCTTACACCAAAATATATATCAATCTCCGGATTGAGTTTTTTAATTCTTCTAATTAATAATTTATCAAGACAAATTTCACCACAATTATCACCTAAATATAAAAGTACCTTTGCACTTTTTATATCAGTTATCATTTCTTCAAGCTGATTAATTGCTAATTTTAATTGATCAATATTTTCAAACCACTTATCAATGTCTTTAATTTGGGTATTATAGATAGGACTAAAATCAATAATATTTCCAATAATTGCATATTTAACAGCCGTTTCAAAAGAGTTGATCTTATTTTCAAATTCAGTACTACGTGATAAGAAAAGTTCGTTATAATATTTCCGAAGTTCAAAATATGGATCCTCATCATTAACTTGCTGCTTGATCATTTCAAATGTAGCACCAATTATCTCTGGATTAGTTTTAGTAAAATTTAGTTTTCCCAAATACTGAAATACTCCTCGATAAAACATATCACGATTTTTTATATTTGTAATATTGGCCACTTTAATAACTTGACCGATCAAGCATGGTAAACAATTTTCATTTATTTTCATTCGACTCACCCTCCTTTAGCATAGCATTCTTATATTTAAATAAATATTATTTCCAAAAAATGGAAATTCTATTTTATCAAATTTTTTTGATATTTCATAAAAATCAAATCAACAAGACATTGCAAAGTATAGTTATATAAATCATGTTTTATTGGAACCAAAATAACTTCATTGACATATTCGAGCTCCTGCACTAAATTATTTTTAGTAATTACGTAAACCTTTGCTTTACTACTTTTTAAATAATCATAAGTATGATAAAAACGTGAATATCCATTTTTCATGACATAGTTACCAGAAAAGCTAAAAATTACAATTAAAGTATTACTATCTGCACTTTTAATAAAATCTAGTTGGTCTTGAAAGTTAGTGTAAGAAATGCAAATTTTTCCCCAGCCAATTAAATTATACTGTAATTCTTTTGCTCCATTATCACTATTTAAAATTCCAAAAATTGCTATTTTTGGATATTTGTAAAAATCATAGACAAGTTTATCCACTCGACTTTCATCAAAATTCTGATAAAAATATGTAATCTCCTCAGTAACCATTTTCTGATATACTCTATAATCAATTATTTCTCTTTGTAAACCTGTATGTCGCTTTTGCTCCCCGTGATATACCAAGGCTTCTTTAAAATCAGAAAAAGATTCAATCCCTAACGATCGTACAAATCGGCTTACTTGCGATATTGAAACATTTGTATTTTTCGCTAACTCACTAATTGATAGACTATTAATATTTTCGTGATTTGCTATTAAATATTTAGCAATATCACGATCAACTACACTATTGTGAGAATTATTTATTACATTTATTAACATTGTTGTCACCAAATTCATCCAATTTCTCCTATTCATAATTCAATACCAGGCTTTACTATTGTTTTTTATAAAAGTAATTTCATTTTGATAATAATTAATCTCATTATTTTTTGAAAAGCTTTATTTCCAGCCAATACCTCATGTAAACAAAGTATCATTTGTCTTATAATCTCTTATTGTTCCATCCGAATTAGTCTGATAACTAGCATCATTGTGACAATATAATCTGTCCACACAATTGCATGACAATTAAGGAAGTTGTTACCAGATACATATTCATGCAAAAAAGATAATATCTCACGATTATTTTCATCATCGCCTAAAAATCTTGGAACTCTATTACACTTTTTAAATTCTAAATATTGTGAAAAATCATGGATATAAGGTTTCCAATAGCTGTTACGATAGATTCTATCCCCTTTCTTTTCAATAGTTTGATTTACGTTTCCATTTAACCTTTCTATTTCTTTATTCCATGTAATATAAATACCTATTTATCATTAAAATTATCTTATCATACAATTTAAAAGGCAACAATTAAATGATCCATATCATTTCTATTTACAAGCTGCGATATGGATCAATAAACATAAATTTAGTTTTTATCCGCCATTTTTTAAATACTTAATTAATATGTTATCAATAACTAATGAATTATCCCTATTAGGATTAATAATTATTGCATTTTTCTCTTTAAATCTTTTCATTAACATAAAACAATCATAAATACTCAAAGTAACAAAATAGCGATATTTTGAATTGAATAAAACAGGACTAGAATATACAGGTAAATAATTTTGAGTAGTTTCTCCAGATAAATTATCTAAAATCATTATTAGATCATCATTGGGGATCTTTAGTAATTTTTGTTTTGAAATCTTAATTGTCGAAGGCATATAAATTGGTTTTGATTTTAAATAATCAAGAATATCTTTTAAACGATTGAGTTCAATATCATGATTGTATGCTTTTATTAGCTGGTTTAAATTATCATTAGTTTCTATAGTCATATACTCACCGACTTTCAAATTGATTTTCAAGGATATTATTGTAACATATCTAAGCTTATAAAGAAACGCGTTATTCACCTTTTCTTATACATTATGTTTAATACTAAATGATACGCGACTACCTTGCAATCACAGAGTAATTCACAAATTGTGAATTACTTGTGCATATTCTTAAATATTATAAAAAATGATGATATTTAACCATCATTTATATTTTTCTAAGATTTTATTCATTTCAAGATCATCGGTAATAAATTTACAATCAGGATCACTTTTAATTGATGTCACAAGCATATTTTTCATTTCTTGAACAAAGGTCTGATCAATCTTTTTTGCTGTAATATGGCGATATAAAGGAGAAGTATTGATATTCCATCCTTTATTAATTGCATTGAACATTTCTTTTAATATTTTTAAACACTCTAACCGTTTTTTACGATTTATACATAATTGAAAATGTGCAGTATAACTAGAATATTTCCATAATCCAAAAACTTCATGCATTTCTTTATATATATCGGCGATTATTTCAGCATCATCATACCGCTCTTGTTTAATTGCAATCTCCATTAAAGTTAAAAGCATAGTTGGAATCTCATTAACTGTCACTAAAAGTTTTTCTTCTTGTAATTTAGCGGCTGCTTCTAATTTTGCTTGAGCTATGTAGAGATTGACTAACTTTTGTTTTTTATCTATTAAATGTTGTTCTGGTAATTCATTAATTAGCTTCTCAGCCTGTTCAAGTTTCCCTTGATTAATATACTTGTTGATCAAAACTGCTTGAGCTTGATTTTTAATCATTGGATTGTCACTAGTTAAACACTGTTCCAATAAACTGTCAATTTTTTGCTGATATTTTATAGCTTCATCCATCTCGTTTAATGAAAGCAATCCTTCTAAAACAACTGCTACATTAACAATTAGATTATCACAAGTTGGATATTCATTTATTTTATCTATTGCAATTCTATATGCCTGCTGAAAATCTTTGATTGCAGCTAAATCGTTTAAAAACAACACAACTTCATAATCTGACAAATCATCTTTAAATGACAATAGAGTATTTAAGTCTGTTTTTAGGATTCTTGCTAGAGCTGGTAAAATAGTAATATCTGGATAACTAATCCCCCGCTCCCATTTATTGACTGCTGGCGTAGTAAGATTTAAAAACTTGGCTAATTGCTCTTGTGTATACCCTAAAGCTAATCGCTTTTCTTTAATTATTTCATTAATTTTCATTAATTTTCACCTCATTATAGTAATATAATAACATATGCATTCTAAGATACAATTGACCGTTAGTTACTATTGCTGGGAAAAAATAAACGAATTGTTAATTAAACTGTTACTTCCTCGCTACTTTGAATTACTTTTAATTCTTTACGTTTATAAATCCATCCACCAATAAAGACAATATTCGCAAAAAGCCACGCTAATGGATTTGCAAAACAAATTGCATTAAAACCAAATGATGAAACAAAAAAGAAAGCAACAATACAGCGAGCTATCATTTCTGCAACACCGCCAAACATTGCTAAAAAACTATAACCTAATCCCTGTAGTAAATTACGCAATATAAATAAAATACATAAGATATAATATCCCATCGAATTAATTAACAAATATTGTTTAATTTCTGCCATAATAACAACTTCTTTAGCATCGATAAATAACAATGATAGATAATCAGAAGTAAAGTAAACAAATATAAATACAATAGCACAATAAGCAGCGCCAATAATACAACTTACTCGTAATCCGGCGAAAATCCGTCCTATTTTATTTGCACCTAAATTCTGACCGCCATACGTTGCCATTGTTAACCCTAAAGTTTCTAATGGCTGAGTCAACATAACAGAAATTTTAATCGCAGCAGTAACTGCAGCTACAACATCTGAACCTAAAGTATTAACAGCAGATTGAATCACAACACTGCCAATTGCAGTAATCGAAAACTGCATTGCCATTGGTAAGCCCATTTGTAATAATCGAATACTGTGTTTTTTACTGAATTTTTTATCATCATGTTCGAAAGTTAAAACGTCGGTTTTCTTTTTCATATAAATATAGCAGGCTGCTCCAGATAGAAATTGGGCAATTACTGTTGCATAGGCAGCTCCTACTGCTCCCATATCAAATTGAGTAATAAAAATCAAATCTAGAACAATATTAATTATTGATGATAAAATCAAAAAATATAACGGTGTCCTTGAATCTCCGATTGCTCTTAAAATACTTGATAAAATATTATATAGCATTGTGGCAAATAATCCAATAAAGATAACCACGATATAATCATATGCCTGCTGATAAATATCACTTGGTGTTTGCATCAACTCTAAAACTGATGGTAAAGCAATAACAGTAGCAATTGTCATAATTGCTGTAATCAACATACATAAATAAAATGAATTAACTATGTATTTTTTCATGTCTTGTATTTTTTTACCACCAAAACTTTGGGCAATTGGAATTCCAAAACCACTACATATACCAATTCCAAAACCAATAATCATAAAGTTTAGTGATCCGGTCGACCCCACAGCTGCTAAAGCTGTTTTCCCAACATATTTCCCAACAATAATTGTATCAACCATACTATAAAACTGTTGAAAAATATTACCTATTACTAAAGGTATCCCAAAAGCAATAATCAGCTTAAGAGGACTACCTGTCGTCATATCCTTTTTCATCATTTTCCCTCCTTAAACATGTTTATTTATTATACATTATTTTCTAACAATGTTAAGAAAATTTATAAATATGAAAAACTATTTATATCAAGTAATCACTTTATTAAAAAATATAGTTTAATACATTTATTGACTGAAATTGACAGTATCTTTAATTTATTATATATTCATTTGCAGAAGGTAATATTTATGTTAATATTTACTGCTTTATTAGATAGGAAAAAAAGAAAATGAGTTTATTAACAATTAAAGATTTATCTCATGATTTTAGAGATAAAATATGATATAAAAATGTAAATTTTAAAGTTTTTAAAAATGAACATATAGTCATCTTAGGAGCCAATGGTGCTGGTAATAGCATATTAATGAAATTGCTTACCGGTGCTTATTTACCAGAGTATGGTCAAATTATTTGGCATTCTAATATTAAAGTCGCCCACCTTAATCAATATGCTACTCTTAATCAAGAATAAATAATCAAAGAATATCTTAGTCCTGTCTACAATGAAGAATATTTTTTAGAACAAAAAATGCTAACACTGTATCAAAAAAAGAAGTTTTAATAATAATGAAGAACTTTTGACTTTAGCTGGTAGATATCAAGAAAAATTGATTAACAGTGGTTATTATACTATCGATACTTCAATAAATATGGTAACTGCAGGACTTGGGATTAATCTAATTGGACTTGATAAAAAAATTAATAAAATCAGTGGTGGACAATGTGCTAAAGTGATTCTAGCTAAATTGTTATTAGAAAAACTAGATGTTTTATTATTGGATGAACTTACTAATTTTTTAGACACTAAACATATTAATTAGCGAGTTGACTTTTTAAATAATTTTATGGGCACCTATATTGTTATCTCGCACGATTTTGATTTTCTAGATAAAATTACTGATTGTATTTTAGATATTGATTATTATACAATAAAAAATATCGTGGAAAATATTCATCTTTTTAAAACAAAAAACGTCTTCGCACTGATTATCTAAGACGTTATCAAAAACAACAAAAACATATAAAAAACGGAACAATTTATCCGCAAAAATATAGCTGGGAATAATTCAGAAATAACTCAAGGAAGACGTAAACAATTAGCTCACTTTGAACGTCTAACATCACCTATTACAATTATAATACTGGATTTTAAATTTAAAAATCTACCACTTTTAACGAAACAAATTCTTAAAGTAGCTAATTTAACGATTGGATATCATAAGCCTTTACTTTCAAAGATCAGCTTTTCACTGTCCGCTCAAGAAAAATTGCCATTACTGGATTTAACAGTGTTGGAAAATCAACACTTAAAAAACGTTACTAGGTGAAATTATTCTGATATCAGGAACCTTTATTTTTAATGAGCAAATAAAAATTGCTTATTATAATCAAGATTTAATTTGGACTAATGATTATCAAACACCGTTAGAAATAGTTCACGATAGTCATCCTAAATTAGGCATTAAGACAATTCGAACCAATCTTGCACATTTCAATATTACGACCGATCTTATTGATAAACCAATTATCCAATTAAATGGTGGTGAGCAGGCAAAAGTAAAATTATGTATGTTGCTATTATTACTAGCCATTTATTGATTTTAGATGAACCAACTAATCATCTAGATCAAGAAATAAAAAAAAGCATTGGCAAAAGCAATTAAAAATTATTCTAGTAGTGCTATTTTAGTTTGCCATGAGCCTGATTTTTATCAAGAATTAGTTGATCACATAATTAAAATAGAAAACTGTAATTTCTAATAAAAACCTACATAGTAGTTAATGATCTGATGCCTCTTTAATATTCAGCGTTTCATTTATTTACACAGTCTACTTTAGAAGTACCATACCATAACATCTACTAGTAGGTTTTAGATTTATTAAATTTGAAAATTTTACTATAATAATTTTTTTCTTAATTCATCACCAGATTCAGGATGTAAGTAAGCAGGCGCTATATCAAAAACAGTTTTACATCCATGTTGACCCTCTTGATACATCCGATGCGCTGCTCGAGCATATGCAACTAATACACTTGACGTGAATTCCGGATTTGAATCTAAGGTTAATTTATACTCAATTACATGTTTGTTTTCTTGTTCGAATCCAGTTGTACCACTTCTTAATACAACCCCTCCATGAGGAATTCCTTGGTGATCACGTAATAATTCAGCTTCACTTATAAAATGAACAGTAGTATCATAGTCTGCAAAATAATTAGGCATTGTCTTAATTTCTTCTTCTATTCTTTGTAAATCAGCCCCTTCTTCAGCAACAACAAAGCATTCACGAGTATGTTTTTGACGTGTTACTAAAGTTGGATTCTCCCCATTACGAACACTTTGAAGAGCAGCTTCTACTGGAATAGTATACTGTCTTGCATCCTTAACTTCGTCAATTCTTCTGATTGCATCAGAATGTCCCTGACTAACCCCTTTTCCCCAAAAAGTATAATCATGACCCTGCGGTAAAATAGCTTGTCCATAAAGACGGTTTAATGAAAATAACCCTGGATCCCAGCCAACAGAAATAATACTTATATGTTTATTCTTTTTACTTGCCTCATTAACATTAGCAAAATGTTCAGGGATTTTAGCATGTGTATCAAAACTATCAACTACATTAAAATATTCTGCTAATTCTACTGTTTGTTTTGGTAAATCATTGGCACTACCACCACATAAAACAAGAACATCAATTTGATCTTTCATATCATAAACTTTATCCATACTATAAACAGGTACATCACTATGTGTTTTTACTGATTTAGGATTTCTTCTTGTAAAAACCCCAGTTAGTTCCATATCTTGACTATGTAATACTGCACATTCTACCCCACGTCCTAAATTTCCGTATCCTACAATTCCTATTTTTATCATGTTTCCACTCCTTATATTTTTTAATATTTTATCATTCTTTTATCAAAAAAACACGAATATGAAATTTTTCTTACATCAATATATTTTTTTCTCATATTTAAACTTCTACTATTAAATATATTTATTTTGGCAACTAATAACTATTAGCTAAAAAGGGGAGGAAATGATTTCAACAAAAGAAAAAATATTATTAGAAGCACTAACTTTATTTTCAAAAAATAGCTACGATGCAATAACTGTTAACCAAATTGCTCAAATCGTTGGAATCAAGGCTCCATCACTGTATAAACATTATCGAAGTAAACAAGAAATTTTTGATGCAATTATATTAAAAATGACCGGAATATCGCCTAAACAAGATATGAACCGTTTCATTAACATGGATGAACTGGAATTGATCAATATAGGTAAAAATATGTTTACGTATTTTCTTCATGATGTGGTGCAAAGCAAATTTAGAAAAATGCTTACAATCGAACAATTTAAAAATAAGAATTTAGCAGACCAATATATCAAACAGTATTTTGATTATTCCTTATCATACCAGCAATATATTTTTTCTATTTTAACTAAACAAGACATACTAAAAAAACGAAGATTCTTATATTATTGCCCTCCATTTTTATGGACCAATCTATTTTCTTATTTCACTATGTGACGGTGCCCCAGAACGCGAGCAAAAAGCAATAGATATTTTAGAACGTCATATTAGGCAATTTAATCATGTATATATTAATTCAGGTAGGTAATTATGAAAATATACAAGCAATCAAAAAATATGATCTACGGTAAAATACGATGAATCGAATCAGAGTCTTTTCTAGCGGCTTTTTATTCGTATTTGCTATATATTGTCTTTTAAAAAACCCTAATCTTCCTTTTAACTTAACCTCTTGGGTATATCTTTTAACAACTATCTATTTTACAATCTTTCCTATTAAAGATATGATAGCTGCATTTAACACTACCCTATATAAAGGTCGTCAGTTTTCAAAAAAATACTTTCCTAATAATCAGTTAGATTAGATAAACTTTAAAAACATCGTTCAAGAATATAATAAAAGAGCTTTTTGGTTATTGGTTTTTTAGCTTATTTTCCTATTGATTCCAGGATTTTTATATTTAACAGGGTATCTAGAACGGATCTGGATTTTCGTTTTCTTTGCTCTATCTAACTTCTCTGTATTTTTTGCTATTTTTGGCTGGTGCCCTTTTAATTCTATTTTTATTAAACCCGAATGCTGTATGGAATGTCATATTTATAATTGGGATTCTTTTTTTCAATATAGTTTTCTTATCTTTATTCCCTCACCATATACAATTTGGCTTTTTTGTTTAGGGTTTCTATGCTTGAATGGGTATACATGCATTATAAACATCCAGAACACTTTTATAAAATCAGTAACAATAATTTAAGTTGTGAAAACTGTGACCTTGATGCCTGTCGAAAACATAAAAAGAAACTATTTCATAAACCCCTTAAAGATGAATATCAAAATAAATAAAAAGACAACTACAAAATCTAATATATTTAAAGTTGCCCTCTTATTTATATGATTTTAAAATTAATTTAATCAAGCTTTGTTTTACTTAAAAATTATTATAGAATTTATTTTATATTAATAATTTCCATGAGTATTTTGGGAATATCATCATAATCATCGATCCAAATGACATTTATCCCCAAACTATTAAAATAATCATTTCGATTTTTTAAATGAAAATTTTGATAGAGTAAATATGCATTACTATCTTTACTCATTGAATTTGGTAATTTTATATCTTCTTTTTTTAGAATTGCATAATGTTTAGCCTCACTTTTATCATAAGCAATATCTAAGAGTCTTCTCATATTTGGATCAGACAATGAACACCCGATGAATAAACAATTTTTTTCTCTTAATGCGTTGATTTGTTTTATATTTGACCAATTATATACATCATTATACATTTTATGATATTGTTCTTCAGAAAAAATAATTCTTTCTAAATCAACTTCATCAGGGGTAGCCTCTTTATCAATATATCCATGTACATGATAAATATTGACATAATTTTGATTTTGTATTTCTTCATAATTAGTAAATTTTTGATATGCAATATATTTTTGTTCAAATTTTCTTTCTAAGAGATTATCAAAATTAAAGGTAATAATATCTTTAATGTAGACACAATTTTCATATCTGATCAAATTTGTTAAAACTTCAAATAAATCATTATTAATATTAATTGATTTCTCGTTATGATAAATAGATTCTTTTAATAATTCAAGATATATTTCTGGCTCGATATTTTGCTTGATGAATCTAGTTTGGCTTATTGGCGAATTATCACTATTAAGTTTTGCTATTCTTGCTAATTCATCAACAATGTTATCATCCAAATTTTTCTTTGATTCATTACGAAACCTATTTACTAAAAAACTAGCTACTAACTCATCCCAAGATGGCATGTTTGCTGACATTGATACCCCTGCACCTAAAAATAATGCTACCTTATAGTTATGATATTTTTTTGATAATTCTTTTATGTACTTATCGTTATTAGCTGCAATATCATCACAATTCTCTTCAATGATATCTATATTCTCTTCTAACTTTGAAATCGGAATATATACTTGATTATTTCTTACTGCCAAAACAACCGCTTTATCATCAATGTTTTCTCCATTATATATATCACTGATTTTCCAAATTCCTCGACTAATATTCAATATTAGCCCATATTTTTTTAGATATGTTCTTGCCCATGATGATCTATATGAAAATTCAGATTGCTTTGTATCTTTATGTTTTAATTCTAAATCTAACTCGCCTATATTTAATCGACTAATTAAAGTCTCATCAATTTCCCTAATTGACATCTCTTTTTTTGATTCATATAAAATCTCCAATGTTGGGATAATTAAATCACTAAAATCCACCATTTTGATTCCCCCTATTATTAATATATTAGTTTAGTTATCTTTTAAAGTATAGCAATTCCAAATATACTTATGCTTTGATTGCCCATCTCATTTTAGTTGACTTAGCTCGGCTATTGATATGACATTCCTCTTTACTTGGTCTAATTACATTTCTAGCAACATCTCTATATAGTCCAAGATTTTTCATTTCTTTAAATGCCTTTTTAACAATTCGATCTTCACCAGAATGAAATGTTAATATCGCCACTCTTGCACCTGGTTTAAGAATCGTTGGGAGTTTTTCCATAAACTCTAAAAGTACATCGAATTCACTATTTACTTCAATTCGCAAAGCCTGAAAAACTCGCGCTGCAGATTTTTTCACTGCATCTTTTCTTTCTTTTTTTGGAATAAAAGATAAACTTTTTTCAATTATTTTATACAGTTGTGTTGTCGTTGTAATTAATTGGCCTGATTTTAAGTATGAATCAATATTTCTAGCTATTTCTTTTGCGTATGGCTCATCAGAGTTTTCAATAAAAAGCTGCTCTAACTGATCTCTATTTAACTCTTGTAGCTTAATAGATGCTGGAACTCCTTTTTGAGGATTTAATCTTAAATCTAAGGGGCCCTCTTTTTTATAGGAAAAACCCCGTTCTGGATTATCTATTTGCATAGATGATACCCCTAGATCAGCTAAAACAAAATCAAACAAACCTACCTCTTTTGATATGATATCAATGTCTTTAAAGTTACAATTTTTTATTGTTAAAACATCTTCGCCATATCCTTTACCTAATAAGCGTTCTTTAGTTTTTATACTTTCAATTGGATCAATATCTAAAGCATACATATGACCAGTATAATTTAAACATTCCAGCATTTTTAAAGTATGTCCGCCATAGCCTAAAGTACAATCTAATCCTATTTGCCCTTCTTGAATATCTAAAAATTCTAAAATTTCATCAACCATGATTGATAGGTGCATACCTACTGGCGTGCTACCTTTTTTAATTACTTTTTCAATTGTTTCTGGATATAATTCTGGATTTAATTCTTTATACTTCTCATTGTATTTTTTAGGATGCGTTCCCTTATATCTAACCCTTCTTTTATGTTTAGGTTCCATAATTAGATTCCTCTCTTTTTTAGCTACTAATTTTTTATTTACTAACAACTATCTTATCATCATTAGATAGTAAATGTCTAGGATATATGCAAATCATCTATGCTTACTGAGATAATCAAAAATATTTATTAAGTAATTTAGAAAATTTTATATAAAAAGGATAAAATGTTTTAAAACTAACCTTTTATCCTTTCTTCAAAATTATCCTCTTTATATAATTTTTTCATTTCTACTGCAGTATTATTACCCAAATAAAATGCAATGGGTAGAACTCTCAATTTTTTTAATTTTAAGTAACGATTTTAATACTCTTTAAATTCCTCATATCAAAATTTATTGATATCTTTTAATATAAAACAGCATATTTATACAACACTTTATTATATATACAAAGCTTATAATTGATTATATTTTTTACTATTTCCTTCAGCTTTTTCAACAGGATATTTCTTTTCAGTCTTTTTCAATTTCTTTAATACTATATCTTCCAAACCAACATCTAACTTATCAGCCATCAAAATACAATAATTTACCACATCAGCCAATTCCATATACTAATCTTTCTATCTTTTCATCTATTTTATCATTATATACATCTAATAGAAATTGTTCTTTTGTTTCTTGATACACTATCATAACTTCACCCCAAATTTAAAATTATTTATTTAAGTATATAATAGATAAGTATATCATATATTATTTTTTTAATAATTATTATTAAAAATTCCTACAATCATATTAATCAACTAAATCAAATCATAAGTCTTTGGGTTATGGGTTATTTTCTTTATTTGTGAAAACCTACTATATGATTTATATTCATTTTAATTTTGAATAGCTATAAATTATATGATTATTTTCTCTATATCTTATTTACCACTACGCATGCCTGCATGATCATCTCTCATATATGTTACAAATTCAAAAATTCTTAAAACTTACTAAGCCGTATTCATGATGAAAACTATCTTAATCATATTAAATATGTACAAAATATTAATAACAGCTGCTGTTTTGTTGAAAGTATGTTCATTATATTATAATGATAATGTGGTTAAAATTTTCAATCTAGTTGTGCCAAACTTTTGATAAGTCACCTTGCAATCATGAAATCAAGAATAATTCAATAAGAAAATGCTTTAATATCACACATTTTAATCCTTAGTTACTGCTTTATACTTGTTGTTTTTTTATTTTTTCAATTTATTAATATTTCTTCAATAGATATCAATGCAATTAATCAAGAAATGTGTATAATAAACAATGTATTATTTATAGGAGGTTTTTTATGATACTTGATCAAATAAATCCGGATCTACTTACTTTAGCTAAAGAATCTGATACAGTTTTACATGATATCTACGAAAAGATCGACTCTATTTGTCTAACAAATTCTAATCGAATCTTATCTGCTTTTATTGAAAACAAAGTCTCTTACTCAGATTTTAGTGATATCAACGGTTATGGAAACTATGATGAGGGAAGAAATAAGATTGAAAAGATTTTTGCAACGGTTCTTGGTTGTGAGGATGCATTAGTACGGCCTCAAATTATGAGCGGAACAAATGCCTTATACATAACTCTTTCAGCCTTATTGAAACATGGTGATACAATGATTTCATTGTCTGGTGCTCCTTACGATTCGCTTCAGGAAATGATTGGGATAAGCGGAGATTCAAGTCAGTCGCTAAAAGCTGCCGGAGTGAAGTATGAACAAATTGAATTAATTAATGACGATTTTGATGATCAAATGATTATTGAACGCTTAAAAGAAAAGAATATTAAATTAGTTGAAATTCAAAGATCTAGGGGTTATTCGCATCGTAAGTCATTATCGATAGCAAAGATTGAACGGATCATTAAAAAGATTCGTGAAGTAAATGATGAAGTAATTATTATGGTAGATAATTGTTATGGCGAGTTGGTAGAAACCAAAGAACCCGGGCATGTTGGTGCTGATATTGTTGTCGGATCTTTAATGAAGAATCTTGGTGGCGGGATTGCTCCAACTGGAGGATATGTAGCCGGTAATCAAAATTTAGTTTATATGGTAGCGGAAAGATTAACAGCTCCAGGAATTGGAAAAGATTTAGGGGCTAATTTCAATTTAAACAATGCTTTTTTTAAAGGGATTTTTATGGCACCCAATGCTGTAAAAAACGCATTAAAAACTGCTATATTTACAGCTTATATGTTGGAAAAACTAGAATATTCAAACGTATCTCCTCGCTATGATGAACCACGGACTGACATTATTCAAACATTAGAACTTAAATCTAAGGAGAATTTAGTAAGCTTTACTCAAGGCATTCAACAAACTAGTCCGATTGATTCATTTGTCCATGTTTTACCAGCTCCAATGCCAGGATATCCTTTTGATGAAGTTATGGCTGCTGGCAGCTTTACTCAAGGCAGTACGATCGAATTAAGTGCTGATGCCCCAGTTATTGAACCATATACCTTATATATGCAAGGCGGTTTAACTTTTGAGTATGGAAAATTATCTATTTTATTAGCATTATCAAATATGAAAAGGAAGTTGGATTAGCAACTTCCTTTTTGTCCACCATCAATTCGAATTACGGTATTATTAATAAAATCAGCTTCTTTGCTTACTAAAAACTTTACTAAATAAGCTACTTCTTGAGGATCACCATAGCGATTGACCATGATTTTTTCAACTTCTTCTTTTAAAAATTGCTCATCATAACCATTCAGTTCATTTTCCGTACCAATGAAACCTGGAGCAATGCAGTTTACATTAACAAAAGGTGCAAATTCAAAGGCAAGATTATGTGTCATAGAAATCAATGCAGCTTTAGATGCATCATAATCAATACACATCGGATAATAGGTATTAATACCATTGGTCGAAGCGATATTAATGATTTTTCCATATTCTTGATCGATCATATGGCGATAAACACGTTTACTGCAATTAAATGCTCCTACTACATTTACATCTAATGTTTTTCTAAATTCTTCAGCATTTTTTAAATGAAATAAATTTGATAAATCTACGGCTGCATTATTGATCAAAATATCAACGCCACCAAGTTTTGACTCAATCAAAGATACCATTTCATCTACTTTATCTTCCTTAGAAACATCTCCTGCAATAGCCAAACAACGTACTCCATAATCATCAATAATCATATTTTTTAATGCCTCAGCTTCTTTTTTAGATGTTAAATAATTAATTACAATATCATATCCTTGTTCTGCCAATTCTAAAGCAATTGCTTTGCCAATTCCTTTAGCCCCCCCAGTAATCAATACAATTTTATTCATAATTTTAAAAAAGAGCTTATTAAGCTCTTCCAGCATACTTTCCATCAGTTGTAAACACAACGATTTTTTCTCCAGTATCAATGAACTGAGGAACCCGTAATGTTAACCCTGTATCAGTAACGGCATCTTTTGTCTGGTTAGATGGTGCACCCTTGATGGCTGGATCCGTTTCAACCACCGTTAATTCTACTTTTTCAGGAACAGATACTGATAACAATAACCCGTCAAAGAACATTAATGAAACAGTTGAACCTTCAATAATATAATATTTATTGTCCCCTACTTGATCCTCTGCCAATTCATATGTTTCATATGTTTCTAGATCCATAAAATAAAAAGTAGCATCTGCTTCATATGAATATTGCGCATCTTTTCTTGAAATATTTGCTGCCTCAAACTTAGTCGAAGCATTAAAGTTTCTTTCTTGAATCGCTCCAGTTTTTAAGTTTCTCATCTTTGTTTTTAAGATGGCAGCCCCTTTACCTGGTTTTACATGTTGAAAATCCATAACTTGACAAGGATCACCATCAACAATCAAAGTTAATCCTGTTTTAAAATCACCTGCTAATATAGCCATATTTTCACTCCTAATCTTGCACATTTTAATATATACTTTATTCTATCAATTTTAACATCATTCCTCAAGACACATTATGATATTTGTGCTTGTTTCTCTGTTGTATGTTCCTTAATATATCTGCTCCACTTGATATAACCATATGTTGTATTAGTAAAATAGCCTAATTTTAGAACTAATAAAACATATTGTCCCGAAATAATATTTATAACGGCTTCAAGAAATGCACAAATATACCATGCAATCCACTGCTCTTGCAACCTAAAGAAAATAAATAAACCATTTGCAATCCCTACTGCTGAGGCACAAGCATCAATATAGATAATGAATGTTTCTAATAATTCATTGTTGTAGAAATCCGTGGCAATATTTAAACCACTAATAAGATATCCAATTACAAACGTCCAAACAATGATTCCGATGATAACTAAAACTTCCTGGTATCCTCTTAGTTTTCTTACTACTGTTAATTCATTTTCTTCATCATCTTTATGTTTTGACCAATTTATGTAACTAATAATATCAATTGGCAGCCAGAAAAATAATGTTGTTGCCATTGTAGCAAATCGATACATTAATACTACACATATAGCAATTTCAACAATTTCAACTAATACCGACACAAGAAAATTATATCGTGATTGTTTAGAAATCAATAATTCACAAAGAATATTTAAGAATGTATCCAATAAATAAAGCAGCATAATGATAATTCCATTTACCCCATTAGCACTTTCTTCTGGGAAAACTACGGAAAAAATCGTTGCTAGAACCATGATCGAAATAAACCATGATTTTTCATAGGTTGTAAATTGTTTTGCAAATAACATCATAATTAAAATGGATAACATCAAGATTAAAGAAGCAATCCCAAAATTAAATAATGGAGCTAATTCATTAGCTCTTACTTGTTTGTAGGTATATTGTACTTCTTGGTCGTTTATATTTTGGTGATCAAAATATAATTTTGTCCCGTTTTTTGTTTCGTATTCATATGCGATAATTGTCTTATCATCTAATTTAACATAGTCTTCATATGAATAAGATACAATTAGCTGCTTGTCACCATTTGTATAGGTAACATCACAAATCGTGTTATCTTCACTATAATCTTCTAAATCAGTATCTCTTGTCATTTGGATACTTTGTTTAAACTGCGTATTTTCAACATTAGCATTAATATCAAACAAACCGTATCCAATTGATATAACCGAAGCAATGCATAATCCTATTGAAAATATTACTTCTATCATTCTTAACCTTTTGTTAGGTTCTATGTTTACTTTAAAAAATTTAATCATATCAAACCTTCTTCCCCTATATATTTACATTTTTAATGCTTTTACATTATAATATATTTTTGTAAATATGAAATAACTTTTTTATAAATAGTAAGAACAAAATAATATAGTGTATTAAAAAAGCCAATATTCTTTGTAACCAAAGAACTTAGCTTTTTTATTTACATCTATTTATTCTTGAAAATTTTCTTTTATAAAAAATTCTTTTCTTCTTAAACTATTATCTAATTCACCAATTTCAAATTTACTTCTGACTTTTGAAAAATATCTTCGCAACCATCCTGTCAAGTAAATATCTTCATTTTTTCAATTTTCAAAATAGCTTTTGGAATCATCTATGTTATTCAAATAAAAATCTGACAAATAACGTTTTACAGTACATATTTTTATTTCTTTTGAATATTGTAATTTTCTACCTATAGTAAGTAAAAACCTCCTATAGTCAGTGTTTAATTATTTACAATGTTTACTGGGGCATCATATCATCTAAAGGCTTTTTTACATTCTATTTACTATTCGAACTCGATTTTATAAAATAATTCATTGTTATTTTCATTGATAAAATTAGATATTTAATTTCAAATATACAATTATTATTTTATTTTTAAATGACTATCAAAATTTTTGTACTCAAAATGTACTCACTGAGTAATAAAACACCATAATCCATACTAAGAAAACACAGCAAAACATAAAACCAATTCTTTTTTTATTGTAGTAAAACCTTTAGATTATTCATTTGACCATTTTTTACGTTCATCAATAATCTTGTTCTTTATTTCATCAAATAATTTATCAATTTTATCTTTATCTTCAATAGAATCATCATTAATCTCTAATTCGATATCATCATGTTCAAAAAGATAATCTATTAACTTCACATAATCAAATGCTTCTTTTTTACCACTATATTCCATTTTTGCAACAACATTTTCATCTTCACGTTCGATTATCACTTTCATCAGATATCCTCCCTATACGATTTTAAATTATATTTTTTGAATCTCTTTTTGATTGCTGCTTTTCCTCCATCTGTCACTCTGGCAACGCAATCAATAGCAGTTTCATCTTCAAATCTTCCTTCTAATACCTGTGATCTTATTTTGATTATACCATCAATATTATCACAATAAATTATATTTTGTGCATCTGCAAGCATTGGAATAGTCGCATTATGGGTCACAATAATAATTTGTCGTTTAGCTTTTGATTTTTTTATTGCGTCAACTAAACCTCCGTTAATATACGTATTTGCAAGATTGTCTTCAGGTTGATCAATGAAAATAGGTGCAATATCTCCATCATATCCAAAAACTAAATCAAGAATGATGGCAGTCTTCCAACCAGGACTTAATTGTTCAAAATTTTTACCATCTTTTGTAATTATCCTATATATTTTCTTATTGTTTTCTTCAATACTTTCATATAATTTCTTTTTAAAATCATCATATGAGTTAACTTTAGGACTTCTTTGAGAAAAATGATCTTTCATAAGTGATTCGGGACGAATTTGGTCGAACTCTGATATTTTACTCGAAGTTTTTAATAAGTGATTGATAGAATCTAATACTATCGTTTTATCTAATTTAAAATTATTTTCAATGTATAGCTTATGCCCATGCTTTGATTCAATTGGATCAGTGTTATATGACATTGTAAAATTAGCAATTGTGTTAAGTTGTTTATAAAAATCACTGTATGATGAAATATACTTTTTTATATTTTCAAATAAAGTATCTCTATTTTTTTTCTTTCCGAGTTCTTCTTCCTTTTCTCCTTTTTCTTTTTCATCAAATTCTTTTTTATATTTATAAAGTAATTCATTGGTAAGTCTCGATATTTTATATTTTTTCTGTGCCACAATTAACTTATGGCGTATTGATTCAATTTCAGGAAAAATGTTAATGAACGGATTTTCATTTAAGTCATTTAAAAAGTCAATAGACTTAAAGACTTCATTCATTTTTTCATCATTTAAATCAATTTTATCAAGTAATTCTTGTTCTGGAATAAATAATTCAAAGTGATTGAAACTTAAAATATCTTTAGATAGAATTCTATGAAAATGTGGAATTAATGAAATTTGTGTTTTAGCTTCTTCAATAGAACTAACATCATTAACTAATTTATTTACACAATCCTTAAATTTTAACAAACCGTTTTCAATTGATTTATCCAATGATTCATTTCCTTTAAAAGTATTTTTAATTATATCAATTGATGCAATTCCCGAATTAGTTTTATCCCCCAAAACACTAATTATATAGTTTTGTGATATATAATGTGGTGAATATCCTACTGGGTTACTAATTCTCATATCATTTATTTCAAAACTATAATAAGGATTATTCTCGTCTATAACACTGTTTGTAAGTTTGTTATATAAGGCATCCATAAGCAATGTCTTTCCACTAGATGAGCCACCAATTATTACGTTTAACCCTGGGGTAAAATCCACTTTAATATCAATTAAATCATTTTTTAAGAAACATGATTTGACATAATCATCACTAAATAAAGGCTCTTCTTTTTGATAAAATAAACGAGTTCTTTCAGACAACGATAAACGCATCCCTTGGAAAGTCGGCTTTGCCATCATCCATGTTGGAATGAATTTTTCTTCACCTTCTCCTTTAGGATTTGGATATATCTCAGGATTATAATTATCTGAACAAGTAATTAAATTTGTAAAAGGAAATATACCTAGCTTTTTAAAATATTCTTCAGTATCCTCTACTCCTTTATTGCTTCGAGATGTAAAACCATCAAATTGATTAAAATAAATACCTCTTTCCATAACACTATCAAATTTAACACCTTTTTTTATAGAGCCATTAAACGTTCTGTGAGACTGGCCACCGTGTGGTAAAACTATAAAATCATAACTATCAAATTTTTTCACTACATCTTCTAACTTTGGAATTTCATCCGTATCTGAAACCATTTTTTTGGATATAAATCTTTTAAAATACTATTTAAAACATTTATATTTTCAGATAATTCCTGTTCTGTTTTATATTTATCAAAATCAAAATAAAAATGACAATGATAAGCCGGGCATTCATCATAATTCCTTATATGTAGTTCAACTCCGACGATAAAAAGTATTTTATTTCTGTATAAGTTTAAATAGGCTTTTTCATTTATAACGTTATGATCAGTAAAAGAAATCATGAAATTCTCTGTATTTGCATAATCTTTTATTTTGCCTATCAGTAATTGGACATTATATTCAACATTTAAATTATCAGCATCTTGCGAAGTGTGAATATGTAAATCTGTATATATTGGCTTCAATTTTATAAACCTCCTTCATTCTAATAACAATTTATCCATCCATAACCTTGTATTCCCATGTCAATGAAATAGTTCAACAACAAATCAGTTTTCTTATTAAATGAATCTTTATCATAACACATTGGTAAATCGTCATTTAATGTTACTTCAATAGTATGACGTACTTTGGCTTTTAGTGTTCATTTTTATACCAATCAACCACTAATAATTTTGAATGTTCAGCCATAATAGTTGTATATAAATGTTTTGCAGCTAATTTAACTTGTTGTTCTTCTTTTTGATTTAACTTCTTTCCTCTAATAAGTAAATCATATAATTCAAGTTCCTCTTCAGTTAAACCTTCAAATGTAGGTCTTTCAGATTCTTGTCTTAATTCTTCCATCAATTGAATCAACTGTTCATAGTAATCTTCATTTTCAGTTTCACCTGCATTATATCTATCAATAATACCTTTGTAACGTTCTGAAAATTTAATTCTTGTACAATTTTTATTTATCATTTTTTGTAGAAGTTTTTTAAATTCTCTCCTATTCATCAAATGAATCTAGCATACATTTCAAAAGTTTTTCCACATCTAAAACTAACGCAAAACATTGTTCAGCATCGACACGTCTTAATTCATTAGTATGTGCTGATGGATTTCTGTAATCGTTTTTTACCTGTTCAACCGATTCTGCATAATCACTTAATATTTTCATAATTTCATCATCTGATTTTCCTAATAAAAGTTTTTCCCTTGTATACTCTAATAATTTATTTTTATTATTTTCGTTTTGTTCATTTGTAAGATTATTATTTTTTAAATAACATAATACATACGCAACTGAACCAAGAGTAAAGTGCTTTGGTCTAATTGGTTTTCCATATCCATCCAAAAGTGATGTTGGAAATTGAGTGAAGTTTACTTTTCCCGGATACTTTTTCTTTAAAAAAATAAGAAAATTTTTACAAAATCGTTTGTTCAATTCAACTTCCAAAGCCTTAGTAACAAGTACACAAACACCTGAATAATCAACTATATCATGTAAGACAACCAAATTATTAAACATTACCTTTGACGTTACTAGAAAGGTTTTTGATGAATCATCCATTTTATTCCAAGCAGAATCTCCAAAAGACAAAATTAGTTTCTGTAACTCCTTGTTATAATCCTTGTCTATTTCATTCGCGTTTACCTCATTAATAATTCTTTCAGCACATTCCTCAGAAAAAGCATGTATAATATGTTCCTCTTCTTCAGGTGAAAAAGCCATATCCAATTGTCTATCTACTAATGATTGATATCCAGTAATCTGTTTTGACAAAGTTTCTATTTTTTCAGATATATTATCTACTTTACCCTCAATACGATTAAGTTGTGCTATGATTTCTTCTCCTCTTGTAGCAAGTTCTAGAAGAAGACTATCAGTCAAAGAAGTTTCTTCTGGACTGTTTTGTTCAATTGGAAAAATTTCCCTTGTATGTATCTTTTTCGATAATATTTTGTTTTCTTCAGTTCTATATTTTTCAGGGCGAGGTAACTCTGCAAGTTGTTCTAAAACGCCATTAGCATATTCATAAATGTTATTGTCGATAAAAATCAATACACTTGCATCACCTATTTTTCTCTTAATAGATTCCAGTTGAGCAACAAAGCGATGATTATTTCTAATTTCATCAGCCTTATATGTTTTAATTTCTACAACAGCCTTTAGTTCACCATTAAATAAAAGAGCTAAATCAAATATAAATCGTCCACAATTATAATTTTCTTCTACATTCCAACCAATATTTCTAAATAGTTCTCCGACCTTTGCCTCAATATCAATGGCATTTTGCACTTTATCTGTTATTTTCATCATTTTGATATCCGGTACAACCATATCAATCAAGTTTCTAATTGATATATGTCTAAACGTTCCGCAATGACTAAAGAATTTCAACTGAGATTCAAAATAACTTATTCCTGTATTTGTATTAAAAAATAATTTTACCCATGATGCAGTGTCTTTTCTTCCACGAATAATTGCTATATTCTGATTTACAATTGCAGAATCATCATCTCCAGTGTATATAGCCCAATGTATTTTATTTATCATACTAATTACAATATCACCATTTTTTAGAATACACTTTGATCCTCTATTGTTTGAATACACAAATTCTTTTGAACAATATACTCTCATTTCGTTGCTAAAATGTACTCCTCTATCAAAGATATTTTGTGGTTTTATTATTAAATAATCACCACTATCTTTACGCTCATATGATGGAATCATTATCCCATTAAAAACATCAGCAATCTCGTGAAGTTTTACTGTATCTCTGTTTCGTATAAGCTCCCTTACTTTTTTATATTTAGGGTCATAAAAATTAGGATCAATTCTATCGTATACATCTTCAAATTTTACAAAGAAATTACCTAAACCATTTTTGAAATTATCATAAATCGTCTCAACATTATTTTCTCCCAATGTCATATAAACCATATCTTCTTGTGAATTATTTTCCACTATTATTATCGAACAATCCAAACCAATTGCTCTAGAGATTTTTTTAATCGATATTACACCCTTTAAATTATATTCGCTAATTAATTTTTCTCGAAGCGACTTAAATGCTGGTGCAGTAGTAACATTTTGAGGAACAACAGCAACAAGTCTGCCACCAGGAGCTAACAAATTCAAACACTTTTCCATATATTCAACCGCACTTCTTCCGTAAGTGGTTTGTTGTCGAATAGGTGGAACTAAAACTATTGATGAAAAAAATTCACTAATAGTTGCATCTAAAAAATCTTCACATCTTAAAATATTTTTCATAGTAATATTGGTATTTTCTACAACACATGCTGTTTGAGAAATACTTGTATAACCAATCCATTCATTTGCACAAAGTGTTAATTCTCCCATAGATAAATTTGGGATCAAAGTTTTCCCTACTTTATTGTCATTTAGTAGTTTCAGTAACTTAGTAGTATCATGATTTATTATACATATAAAGTCTTGAATATTTTCAGCTTGAAATTGCCTGATTATTTCATTTTCAATATTTTTATAATTTTTATCAAAATTTTCTCTTTTCATTTTAAATGCCTCCATAAATCTCATTGAATAAAATTGAATTTACTATCTCGCTTTTTTATGCGATTACATCCTCTAGATTTATGATTTATTGTTCTCTACTATAGTTAGTCATTCATAGTAATTTCTGTTGATAATACAAGATTTTTTATAACAATCACATCATTATTTTTATTTTCTATCTCTTGCTTTCGTAATTATGTATTCTAGAATTAATATATTCCCATTCATCGTCAGTAATATTCCATCTCTTACATAGAATTTCATCAGTATATATTGTATTATAATCCCCAATATCTGGAACAAAACAATAGTTTTTCTTTGTTACATCTTGTGAAACAACGCTTTGCAACAATAAGAATCTAACTGTTTTAGTTAAAATATATGATTTAAAACTTAAAACTTCTTTTTCGGTATCAAATGCCCCTGCTACTAAAAATGATTCAGTACAACATTCACCAGGTTTAGCTATTTTTGTATTACCATCATAATAAAATCCAACAGGTTTTGTAAAATCAGTTTGTCCTGCAATAGGAGATTTCGGCACTAGAAATTTCCACTTGTTTAAATAATTGTTAGAATCATCTACATCATTTTGATTTGCACATCTCAACCCAATTTTTTGAATAAACCAGCAAGGAATACCATTATCTGTAGGTTTATAATTTGTGGGTAATCCAAAAGGTTTTCTCGAAGATACTCTATCTGATAAATATGTACTATCAACACCATGTTTTTCTATTATTTTATGGACTATTTCAATAGCCTTCCCATTTCTAATAAATGTTTCAAATTCATTTAATATTCTATCAGAGACCATGATACCTTCTTTTGTATGGTTAACAACTTCACATAACCCATGACTATTTTTTTGCCATAAGAAATAACAAAGCCCACCTGCAATATCTACAGTTGTAAAAATATCGTTAGAATTTTCAAAATCAAAGATTTTTCTAATTGAATCATCATTTAGCATCTCTTTTCTAAATTTGTCTAATCCTTTCCCTCCTGAATACCATCTTGCTGGAACAATCATGGAAAGATATTCAGGATTAATTTTTTTAGCTTGATCAATGAATAGATTATACACTGGTTTAGCACTAACACCATTTCCACCATCTCCAATTTGATATGGAGGATTTCCAACTATTGCATTAAATTTCATTCGTTCACCTTCTTTCTGCCATTTCTTTGGACTATTTATTTCTTTAGCAAATTTATCTGAATTCTTTGATATTTCATCTATAATATTTTCATATGCTACCACATTAAATTCAGCATCTTCATAACCATTTAATGTTCGTTTAGTAATAGTTGCTGCCATTTTTGTTCTACAAACAACATAAATGTTCTCTTTAATAGTTTGCTTCCATAATTCTTTTTCTTTTATTTCATCTAATTTCTTTGTATCACAATTTAAACATCTTTGTTTATATATTGAATACGTTACATACAATGGATATAAACCTGATTTTGAATTAATTTCTAATATTTTTGAAGAGTCTGTTGATAATGTATCAAAAGTTACAGCACCTTGTGAAACATATCTTGGTTCATCTAATTTGCCATTTAGTTCATCAAATGTTTTATCATAGAAACACCAACCACCTAGTGTATCGCTCATATGCATGTTTACAACACGCCAAGGTGTTAAGACAGTTTCTTTATCTGGATTTTTAAATGTCGCAAACAATCCAGCAATTTTCTTAACTCTCTCTGTTGGATTAAGTTTATCAGCACTTTTGGCAATATTTCTTATTTTTCTACCCGCAGCAATAAACACATCAACATCATAATATTTTGAGAAATGTTTAAACTTTTCTTTAGTTATACCGTTTGGCATAAATTCTTCCCAAGAAATATCATCTACTAAATCCAAGAAATTGTCTAAAGTAATATCTTTTTCAAAATCAATATCAGCACCATAAATTAACATTGGAATTCGAATTGATATTCCTCTTAAAATATTAATAGCCTTCTTTTGTTGGTTTGTTACTTCTTTTAGTTTTTCTAAAGCTGCCTTTTCTTCTTCAGTAAGTTCTTTTTTATTTTTATTTCTAGCTTCTTTTACTTTATCCCAATCTTCGTCAGTCATTCCTTGATCGTTAACAGGAATTTGAGATGTTTTACTTTGTGCCTTAGAAGAACCGATAATATCTCTTAACTCATTAAATTCTTTTATTTCTAAATCATCAAGTTTCAATAAATTATCATTGTATAAGTTTTTATCTTCAAATCCATTTCTAACAACTTGTTCTGCATGTGCTTTCTTTAATTGTTGCATCATAGTATCAACACTATAGAATTCCATGCTTGAACCATCAATTCCAATTACTGGACAGAAGTTTAAAAATTCTCCCATTTGAGTTTTACCATCTGGATCAACAACTCCTGGTTTTGGACTAAGTTCACTTGCTTGTGCAACCATATTTAATGTTCTATCTGGTGCAAAATCAAATACATAACAAGAATCTTTAACTCTTCCTCCTATTTTAGCTGGAGTTTGAGCCCTAAATATTGTTTGTAGATAGTTTTGTGCAGACACAGAAGCAGAACCTGAAAGCATAAATATAGCAGTCCATGCTTTAATACTTACACCTGTTGTTAAGCGTCCACATGATAAAGTAATTGTATATGTATTTTCAGGATGGTCTGTAATAGCATCCTCAACCATTTTTTTAGCATCTTGATAATGCTTTTCTTCGAAATCATCACCTTCACCAGCTACATTTACAATTTCAAAAGCACCTGAACCAAAAACTTCGTGCTCGTGCATTAACTTACTTAAAGCTTTTGCTTCTTTTACACCTGGAACCATCCATAAAGAATGTCTAAAATATTCTCTATATTCTTTTGTTGAATATGGATAATTACTTAACTTATCTTCCTTACACAATAAATCTAAAAATGCTTTTACATCTTTTTTATGTACGAATTCTCCTATTTTTGCATATTTTGGCATAATTCTTCTATCGATAGAAGGATTATCTGTCCATACTCTAAAAAATTCTCTAAAGTTAAATGCTTTATCCTCAACATCAATATAGCCATTGATTAGTTTATCAAGATCGTATGTAAAAATATTCATTTTTGGTAAATCTTCGTATGGATTTGGATCTCCATAACTATTAATATACCAATTCTTTTTTTCTCTTTGTTCCATCACATAATCCCAAGTATAAATTTGATTTTCATCAAATTTACCTAAAAGATTAAATGGAGTTCCAGATAATTCTAATAATTTTGTTTTATGTTGACTATTAGGTTTAACAATTTGCTTAATTACTTCTTCACCTAATGAAGTACCTGTACCTTCATGTGCTTCATCTACAATAACCAAATCCCAATCAATTGAAAATACTTTATCATTCTTATTAAACTTACCACCTACTGTAGATGAACCTCTTAAATCTTGAATAGAAGCAAAGTAAACATAATTTACTCCTTCTCGCTCTAAACTTTCAATAGAATCGCCATGAGTAGAAGATTTACTTCCGTATTTGTAAGATTTTGTATCATAAAAAATCTTTTCAAAATCCTCATACCATCCATCATCTACAACTGGTCTATGAGTCATAATTATGGTTTTCTTAAACTTCATTTCTTTGATGACTTGTAATGCTGATAAAGTCTTTCCAAAACGCATTTTGGCATTCCAAAGCATACTATCACTATTTTTAAACTGTTTAATAGTTTTATCAACCGCTTCTTGCTGATTAGGACGTAATACTATTGGGCTCATAGTTTTAGTAACTTCAGAAGTAAACAATGATGAACGGCCATTTTTAACTGCTTTTATAGCATTTTTTACTGTGTTTAAATCTGTTTTAAACCATTCATTTGCTCCTTTATTTAATTCTACCTTCTTAACACCAGAATTAATTAATACTCTATGTACATCTTGATCTCTAAAGGCAACGTTCTTATTTGTGATAGCTAATTCCGTATGTAATAGTTCATATACTATACCTGCTGTTTTTGTATATTGATCAATACGATGCTTAGCAGCTTTTATTAAATACTGATGATTAACACCAATTGATGAAGGATTTTCCTTAAATTTTACAGTAGATAACCCTACCTTTAATGAGCCATCATGTACTTTATCATTGATTCTAAACACATAAATTAAATTGTATGCAAACGTTTCCTCAAATTTTATTTTCTCTTCACTCATACTCTTCGACCTCTAGTAACTAAATTTACATATTTGATACTTTTTCCTTTCTCCCAATCTTTTATTTTACAATATATTCCGTTATGTTTAGTAACAGCATTACGTACACACCCTATACATTCCTGATGCGTAACTTCTTCACCAAACAAAGTATAATCAATAATATCTTCATTGCGACAACTATATGGAATAACATATTTTAAACCATCCATTTGCCATAAATTCCATGATATTATTTCAGCTAGTTCACAAAGCTTTTCTACAGAAATAGAATCATTAAACTTATCTTCATAGAATTCCATCACAGTTAACAATAAATTTTCTCTAGCTATCAATAAACTATCTCCTTGAAATTCGAACCCATATGAATTTTCCAGTGCTTTTTTTGCCCAAAAAAACCAATCTTCTTTAATTTCTATATTCTCGCTAATAACTCTTAATTTTCTATCTAATATACCTATTCTATTTTTGGTATCAATATAATTCCCAGTAAATGCATCGTATCTGCTAGTTAAATAGGGTGCTTCACCACATGTTATTTCAAGACGTGTGTCTAAAACATAATCTTTCCAAATTTTATTATTTAAATAGCCAAAATCTATTTTATCTGTTATTGTTTCCCAACTTTTATTTTTAGATTTATTAAAGGGCGATTTTCCTTCAAACCATTGGTCATCAATTAAATTATTTTGTTCATTGCATATCCAAGATGGTGTAAATACTTCAGCATTATTTCTAATTCTTGTAGTTTGTTCTTCCTTTGTTTTTGAAACTCTTGGTCTAATTACCATATTATTTTTCCCAATAATTGAATGTAATGTAATTTGATCTTTTATGTTAAATCCTTGCCCAAGACATTCATAATCATCGGTTGCCCAAATAATATTCTCATTGGATGAACGATCTTTTAATAATATTGATAAAATACTGGGACTTAATCTATATAAAGTATCTTCTTTTATATCAACAATCCTTTCCATCCAATTCCCCCTCTCCTGATACTAATTCCATAACATCTTCTATCTTACAATTTAAACCATTACAAATTTTTAATAATACATCCATAGATACATTTTCATTTTTTGATAATTTTGCTAATGTATTCTGTCCTATCCCTACCTTTTTTGCGAACTCTGTTTTCTTCAAATCTTTATCAATCAATAATTTAAACAACGGTTTATAACTAATTTTCATTTTATTCTCCTACCATTTTTATATACTGCTTAAATACGTCTCTCATTTTTATAGCTCTATCTATACTCATATCAATCAACTGTCTATAATTGCTATGATCATTAAAATCCAACCCATTGATGTAGGATAAAATTCTACTTGCTTTTTTATTATTTAATCTACACCATTCAAATTCTATTCCTATTTTTTCTTCTATTTCAGCTTTTTTCTCATATAGGAAATCAAACATCTCTTTATTATTATTTATGTACAACTCAACAGCAATATAATTATCTTTATTTACTAAATCAATTGTAATATGTGCCTCACTAGAACCTATTGCAATATCGTACCAGTGATTACTAGTAGTTTTTCGTACACTAAATGGTCTTCCTCTTTCTATTACAACACTGTTAAATTCACTCCAAAAAACAAATCTTTCTGATTCTGAAATAGTCATTTCCTGATTTTTATAATTTTTAGCACTCTTAACAAAATCATTCGGCTTTTCTATCACTTTGAACATTGGCGCTGGTAAAGAGTCATTTATCTGATAGGCATGTAATTCAATTAAAAAGAACCCTATCTTACTTGCAGTATTATTATTAAGCCATTCGATTGCTGCCCTATGTTCTTCTCGTGCTTCTTTTACAATCCAAATAATTGTATTTGCCCCTAATCCAGCAGCATATGTAATAATTTTTCCTAAATGGTCGTGATTTGTAGTTTCTAATCGATTTTCAATAATAATCTTTTCTTCAGTTGTTTCATCACTAGCCACTAAATCACAACGGTATGACCCTACAAACACTTCTTTATTTACATCAACCAATGTTAGTCCTACTTCAGCATCTAATAATTTAATATTTTCTTCCTTTGCCAACCAATTAGAGAAATCATATTGTTCATGTTTCCATAATTCTCTAATATCAACTTCTTTTAAAACACCTAAATTCACATAATCACTCCTTATTTTCTTCTAATCTCTATTATAAACTATTTTTAGACATAAACAAATACATTCTTTGCAACTAGAAAGATTTTATTTCGTGTTAAAAAACAAACAAGCAAAGCTTATAACACTTTGCTTGTCTAAATAACTAAATATAAATAAATTTCTCTAATATAATTCTTTTAACTTCTAAATCAACATAGTTCATTAATTGTACCCATTTCATTTGATTTTCTTTTTTTAATTGCTCATTAATATTCCAATGAGTCTTATATAAATTTACTAATTGTTCATATATGTTCATTGCTTCGTTATCTACTTGTATAAGATAATCATTCAATTCATTATTTGCTAATAACTTAAAATACAAACCACCTTGATTAGACCTTATATATTCTAATTTTTTTCTACCAAATAACGATAGGTGTACTTCTTTTTGAGTTAGTAATTTTAAATCAGGATATAATAATCCATCAACTTCTATATATTTAATTTCTTTCATATTCTTTGTCCTTTCTGCTTTTTGTCTTTTCTATTTTTTCTAAAAACTTGCTCATCTCTAATGATTGTTCTTCAATTCCTTCACAATACCTTAACCATTTTCTTAATAACCCTATTTCTGGTGTTAATGCTTTTGCCTTATTTTTTAATTCTTGTATCTTTTTTTCATCATGACAATAACGAGTTTGATTACGATATTTCTGTCTTGTGGAAACTAACTCCTTGATTTGTTTTTCAAATCCATTCATAACGACCTTTAAATCATCGAATGTTTTTATATCAAATTTACATATAATTATTGTTTGCCATTTAATCATATCTAGTTTTTTTGATGCTTTTATGATTTCATCTCGATACTCTGGACTAGGCTTTGTTCGGTTGGATTTAGGAAGTATCTTCAATTTAAATTGATAATGAATGAATAATCTTTGTAATCCGGTTAACTTTCCTCGTCTATATTTTTCAAAATAGGGTCTGATATTAAAGCCTAGGCGATCATATCTTTCAAAACCATCTTGACGTATTTTATTATTATCTAGTATTCTTTCCATCAATCTTTCATTTGTGTAATCATTGCCTAATGTCTTTAAACGAATTGATTTTCTACTCATTGGGTGTATAACAGAAATGCTTTTTTCTTTTATTGTGTACTGATACCCTAACAATTGAAGTTCATTATAAAACTGTGTTGGTGCATAACTGATAGAAATGGCTTCATCAATCTCTTCTTTTATCATGCTTCTTAAAGTCTTTTCTTGGAAACAATACCCTCTTGATTTGCTTACATTTCTTCTTTGTTCAATCACAGAAAGTCCATGTTCTCTGCATAATTCATCGGATACATTTCGCATTCTTTGAATATCATTATAGGTATTACAGTAACGCTTCCCATCTACAAATGAAGTTGAATTGATGAGGAAATGATTGTGAATATTATCTGTATCTAGGTGTGTTGATACAATCACTTCAAAGCGATCACCCCACATTTTCTTTGCAAATTCTACTCCTATCTCATGTGCTTTGTCGGCATCTATTTCATCTTCTTCAAATGATTGATAACCATGAAATGCTAAAATTTGACTTTCATCATGATAGTGTTTCTTGGTGTTTTCCATGTTCTCTCTAGGATTTTCAAAGGAACAATTGAGATAAGATACATATCGTTTCTCTAAAGTTTTCTCATCATTGACAACATATTGTGTTACTGTTTTTAATGGATTTGATACATAATTGACTAAATGATCCAATCGACTTTTGACTGCCCACATGCCTGTTGTTGCCATTAACTCACACCCCTTACTGTTGATTCAGTAGTCGTAATAAGTGCTTTTAATTGTGCTAACAAGGACAAAGTTTCTTGTTCAACAAGTGGTTGATAATACGCTAATTTCACTAATTGATTTAAATTATTTCCAATCGCATTAAACTCATTGATGAGTTTTTGATAATCAATATTGGGTTGTTCTCTTGGAACTTTTTCTAATAAAACAGTTCTCATATATTTCTCTCGGCTGGTATATCCTGCCTTAGAAACGTATGCGTTCAATGACAATAATTCGTCATTCGTAAAACGAATTTTAATTTCTTTTGTACGTTTCATACTCGTATCACTCCTTTCACTGGGTCTTAGGGTCATCCCTAAATTTTGTATTTAGTCCCCTAAATACGCTGCTTGCTAATACAATACTCCCTTAAATTTGTTCTCAACTCTTAAATAGTTCTATAAAAGAAGTATGACGATAATGACGCAATGACACTTTTCTCGTTCCGCATCATCATCGCCATACAAACCATCGCTATTTTCTCGTCATATCGTCATTTACGTCATCATTTAATCTATCTTCACCATAATAGACAAGTTCAATTTTTCTTAAATACGAAACTCTTGGAAGAATGGTATATCGTACAAAATACAACTCCAAGATATGTTTATTTCTATCTAATAAACTTCGGATATGTTTGCCATTACAATTTGTGACACCAGCTTCTACTCCAAGTTTTTCACACGAACCACTATATCTACCTTTCTCAATAACATAATGAATAATATCCATCAAATCAGGTTCGACATCAACATTATTATCATCACTTTCAATTCTATAAAAAGTCATGTTCTCATCTTGTTTCATATGAATGATATCATTAGGAATTCCCTTACCCTCTACATACAACATTTTGATATTTGAATTCATTTGATTTCTTAACAGTACCATTAGTCCATCAGCCGCAGCTAATGTACCTGCTGAACCACTAATGTTAGATAGAATGTTTCCATAGTTGATATTCTTAATCGTATGCATAACTAAGATAACCGAAATATTGTATTTTAATGCCAATTCATGATAGTAAGTCACTTCTTTATATTCAATCGTATACGTTTTATCATTCTGCAATCGAATCTTTTCAAACGTATCTACGATAACCACACCCAAGTTAGGATTAAAATGAATATAGTTTTTAATCTTTTCTTCTAAATCAAAATCTGTTTGATACGCTTGAGTAAGTTCAATATCATATCCTTTAGAAATATCAAATGTTGCATTTTTTAATCTTTTAATTTGTAGATTCATTGGATCTTCTAATGCGATATAATAAGCATTTCTTTTTTGACAGGTATAGCCTAAAAACTTTGTTCCTTGTGCAACTGCACTGGCTAACTGCATACATAGAAATGTCTTACCCATTTTAGATGGTGCTCCAAGTAATGTTACACCAACCGGAAGTAAACTTGAGATAATATCATTATCCTCTACCTGAGCCATTTCTTTCATATCTAAGGCACTTTTCCATGTTACTTGATAGTTATTTACTTCACCTTTGATAAACGCATACACAAAGTCATTTGCTTCGGCTATAGGCTTATTCATAGAAATCAAATATTTACCATTCTCTAATTGATCTCCTGCACCAAGTACATATCCATCTTGACCATAAACATGAATGCCATCATAGACATTAAAAGTTGTTTCAATATTTCTATTCATTCGATAATAGAAATGCCATCCATCTTCAGGTGTTCTTTCAATCAAAGTGTTTGGAAATCGTTCGATATACTGTTGCATAAGTTCTTTACTCTGTTTTTTATTTTCAATCTCAATAACGATCAAACCATCACCGGTACTAACACCGACATGATAGTCGGTATTAGTAAACCATTCGGTGATTTTTGTTATATCAGTAGTTGCCATATTTTGATATGAATTCAATGTTATATCAGTATTAGAAGCATTCTTTAATGGAAATACTTTTATTCTTTGTTTTGCATAATTTAATGCACTACTCAATATCTTTTCCACTAACATCCACTTCCTTCTTCAAAATTTTGATTAGTTCTTTAAATAAGAGTTTACATTCATCTAACAACATCTTCCCTTCTTCGGTATTCATATCACAATGATTCAATGCATCGGATAATCTTGATAATTGTAGACTTAAACGATCACTCTCATATTTACCTACTGAAATAGAAATATCTTGTTTGAGTAAGGTTTCAATTAAATATTCACCTTTTGCAAGACCTGTTAGTTTCACTCGTGTTTCAATCAATGCAATCTCATCAGGAGTTACCCAAAAATTAACAAGTTTATTTCTTTTACGATTAGCGTTACATTGTTTCATTTCAATTCCTCCTGATATTTACCATTTAACTGTACTGCGATTTCTTTTTGTTTGTCTGGATATAAATGTCCATACGTATTTAATGTCGTTTCAATATTCTCATGACCTAATCTTTTTGAGATTGCTAAAACTGGTACATCCATATCAATTAACAATGCAGCATGTGAATGTCTAAAATCGTGAATTCTAATCTTTTTAATACCTGCTGCTTCAGAACCTCTTTTCACTTCTCGTCTTAAAGTATATTTCGATACTGGAAATAATCTTTGAGTAGGCTCTACTCCAAAAGTGTGGTTCAAATAATCAGCTAAATCCTCAACAAGAAAATCAGGAATAGCAATGATTCGATTACTAGCATCTGACTTTGGAATCGTAATCACATCTTCACTTTCTAATCTTTGATAAGATTTATTGATATTGATTGTTTTGTTTTCTAAATCTACATCTTCTACATTTAACGCTAACAATTCTCCAATACGCATTCCAGTCCAATAAAGCATCATGAAACAAATATATGACAAGCGTTTATCCATCACTTTCTCAATAAATCGATTAAACTCATCATTTGTATAGAACAACATTTCTTTTGCCTTAGCTTTACCGATAGAACCTGCTTTATGACAAGGGTTCTCTTTTAAACCATAAAGTCTTACTGCATGATTGAAAATTGTAGATAGTTGGTTATGAATTGTTTTCAAGTATGTTTGTGCATATCCTTGTTTTAATAATTCATTTTGCCATTCTCGTACATTCGCTGAAGTAATTTCATTCATTTTCTTTTTACCAAAAACAGGTGTGATTTTTAAATTGATAATATATCTTTTATTGATAATCGTATTCTTCTTCAATCTTGATTCACAGTCTTTAAAATACAATTCAATAAAACTTTCAAATTTCATATTAAAATCGCAACTTTGTGATAAAAGGAATTGTCTTGCCCATTCTTCAGCTTCACGCTTTGTAGCAAAACCTCTTTTTGTAGATTTTTTACGATTTCCTTGCCAATCCGTATAACGATACTGAATTAACCATTTTCCTGTCTTTCTGTCTTTTTCTGCTTTCAAAATAATTCCTCCATTCTTTCACTCAGTTTGATTTTAATTTCCACTAAACCAACGCTGCTCAAAATATTTCGTTGGTATTCTTCCTGCAATCACTAAATATCCTTGTTCCTTAAGTTCATCATTCAACTGTCGAATAATGCGATACGCTCGGCTAGTTGAAATACCTAAATGTTTTGATAATTCTTGAGCATTTATATAATCTTTTTTCTCCATATCGGTTTTCACTTCCTTATGTATCTGTCCCTCCTTTCTTTATCGTGATTACTTATATTTATTATTATACTAATATTATTCACTATGTCAATATTATTCTAATAAATATTATTATTTCAATTTATATTGATTTTTGTTATAATTGAACATAGATATAAAATCGAAAGGATTGAATGTAAATGCAAACTCTAACACTAGGAGATAGAATACAAATACTAAGAAAAAACATGAAAATGTCACAGAAGGATTTTGCGGTATTTTTGAACATACCCCAACCATCCCTTTCGGCATATGAAAACAACCGTAATTCTCCTACGGTTGATGTACTTATTAACATGGCAAATAAATGCCACATATCTTTAGATTGGCTTTGTGGAATATCAACATTTCAACATCAATTATCTTCATTATCTGATGTTGCTGATTTCATATACTCTTTATTAGAGTCAAATGAAATTGGTGCAGAAATTGAAGTTCACGATCATTTATATGATGATATCGAAACTGAAACAGAACGTTGGTACACAAGACTAACATTCTATGGAAATGATAAAGCATACAAATACAATGGTGATCTTTGCAATATGATTAAAAAAATTTCTAATGACTTCAAAGAATTAGACTCATATGCAATTTCCAAAGAAATGTATGATTTAGCTAAAGAAAAAACAAGAGATTATTATGTATCACCTATAACAAAAAAAGAGTTCCCCGATATGGATTACGAAGAACTCGTTAGAAAGAGATATGATTATTTGAAAGAAACTATTGATAAAGAGAACAAAAAATAATTTATCACAACCATACTGAATTTACATTATTAACTAAAAAGAAATGGAGGAATTTATACGATTGAAGATATATTAGCAAATTTTCGAAATAATTGTACACGAGTAGGACAATTTGATATTGCTTTAAACACATGGTTACTTATGTTTATTATTTTGGGAATTGGAGGATGTTTAGGCATTTTCGTTTTTATAAATTTAGAAAACATTGTCCCTAACATTATTAGATTTTATTTATCTTTACTCTCTTTACTAATCGTTGAAATCACGTATCTATCCATAATACAGTTGTATATTTTTATAAAAGAAAAGAAATATATACTTAATGTACTAAATTCTTATTATCAAAAAGAGAAAAATAAAAAAGTAAAAGATATATTAAAAACCATCAAAAGTTTAAATTTTCAATGGAAATATATGATTGAAGTCAGTTTAATTGAAAAGCTATACAATGAAATTAAATTTGACGAATTTTTGGAATTATCAAATATCAACAATTCGGATATTTCAAAGAAAATAATAGATAGGATTAATATCTACCTTAAAGAGAAAAATAATTTTAAAGAATATATCGATATTGCTTTTTTTGGGGTTGTTGCTATTGCAATTTTAAACCCTATTATCGAATATACGCAATCCATTTACATTCCTAATACAGCAAACGAATTTAATTGGATTAATATTTCACTCTTTTTATTTACTATACTCCCATTTGTTATTATTCCAATTTTTATGAATCATCTTATACATAAAGTAAACTATAAGAAAAATATGAAAGATAAAAAACTATTATTTCATATTTCAGAAAAACTAAATAATTATGATTTTACTCTAAGTAAAATAGAAAGATATTCAAATCTAGTTAAGAAAAAAAACGAAATATAGCAAACAATATATTTCGTTTTTTATATTAAAATTTTATGTTTACTTTTCATTATTTATTTTGAAAAGAATCAATTTGTCATTTTTAATCTTTTTCATATATTGTTCAGTTAGACTACCTATCTCATCTTCACTTTTATTTTTATACGTTAAATGAAGTATTTCATGTAATAAAATTTTAAATATTGTTAACTTATCTGTTTGTTTACAACACCATGAGGATAAATAAATTATATCCTTTTCAATATCACAATACCCTTTTTTAAAATCCACTACATTGATGCATGGGTCAATACCCATACTATTTTTCGGATATTCATAATATTGAATGCTGTAATCTTTTTTTTAATTAGGATAAGCTTTTTCAAAGTATTTTCTTAATGAAATAATAAACTTTCTATCTTTCTCTTTAATACTGCTATATTCAATATTTCTTAAATCCATACATTTCCCTCCTAAACACCAATCTAAAAAATTTTAATATATGTTCTATTTTTGTACTCAATTTGTACTCAAAACATCCCTAAATGCTCAAAAAGTGCCTTAAATAAAGCACTTTTTTAATCATTTTCTTATTCAAACTCTCTATATCAAATTCTAATTTGACCGATTTTAAGTTCAATATAATATCAATAAATAAAAATAAAGTTCAATTTTATTAAATATATACTCTTTTAATAAGTTTAGTGTATCAAAAATGTATCAATTTTTCAATAGAAATTGCATAAATCACTAAATTCCTGAAGTGAGCAAAATCCTTGTCATCATTGTTTTTATGCTATAAAACAAAAACATTCTCATCAATTATTTTTAGTTTCTAATTTATCTATAAATTGTATATATGTAAAGATGTTATTTGTACCAACTAAAGATGTTAAAAAACTTCGAAATGAAGGACCTATAGGCACTGTGACGAATATTATCAATCTTTTCTTAGGCCTCGAACAACAAACATAAAATAAGTTCCGATTTCGTTCAAAAGATAATTCCTTTCCTTTTGGAATAGCGACAGAGCCATTTATCATTGGTGCATAAGTATCAAATTGATATTGATTCCATCCCTTACTAATAACAAAAATTACGTTATCATACTCTTCACCTTTCACACCATGCTCAGTAGAAAATTCAGCTTGAGGATATAAAAAATTTATAGCTGCCAAAAATTCATTATACTCTAATTCCAAAAATTCTTGAATCGATGTATCTAACCCATATATTGTTTCAGGAGTATCATAATAAAGTCTTAACCATCCTTCCACCTGTGGTGGTATAGGAATGAGATTAGAAACAATAACCTCTTTAAGAACATCAATCGCTTTTTTAGTGCGAGCAGCTGCCAACAATTGTTCTAGTTCTTTCCACTTTGCTTTTTCTGCTTTTTTAGTGATAGGATATCGTCTAACGCCGAGAGTATCAAATAGCAACTGCATATTTGATTTATTAAGCGCCTCATAAATAGGTTCAACTGTATTCATAAAAAACAAAAGAAATTGATCTTGTTTATCACGTAATCCATCAGCTAAAATGTTCAAAAGGCGTTCATATCCTTGTTGGATTGCAAGTACCCTGTGCGTAATCATTAATACTCTCAAACTTTCATCAGAAGGAGTAATACTTTTTATTACATTTGTCAATACATCTAACCTTTTCTTCAGTTCTTTTGCAGGGAGATCATCTTTAAAATTATGATCCGTTCGTCTTTCTCCAGAATAATCGTCACAAGTAACGACGATTACTTCACCCTCAAAATTATCTATTGCAGATTGTTGTGGCAGTTCAGGTCTAATATCATTGAGAAACTGTACAATCCTTGGTGCAGATCTAAAATTAGACACTTTCTTGATTTCCTTAATATTATCGTGTACTATTACTCCACAAGCTTTATTCGACTGGTAGATTGTCTGCCACGCATCACCAAAAAATCCAAATTGTGGACCCTGCTTAACAGAAATAAAATATTCAATAAAACGATCAATAATTGGCTTATAAGAATCTTGATATTCATCAATCAGAATCAACGGATATTTGTTTGAAAAAACGCGTCGAAACTTTTCATTATCCAAAAACAAACAGAAAATTTTCAATACATCATCATGATATAAATAATGTACTCCATTTTCTTTGTACCTATGGCCAAAATTATATTTTACTTCTGATGCCTTAATAAAGTCTCCTTCGTCTGCATGTAAATTCTCATTCTTTTCAATATACTCTAACAAGGTACTCTGATATTGCTTTATTGCATTCCAAGCAAAAGAGTGTATTGTCGAAGGAAGGATGAAAGAATCCTTTGATAATCGTTCTTCAATAACATTTACAGCAGCATTAGTATAAGTTATACATATTACATTTTGCTTTTTTCGACTATAATCAGCCCATTTATTTGCCTGAATCCATTCAATTACTTTGTTTAATGAATAAGTCTTTCCAGAACCAGCTCCAGCCTCAACACGAAAACTATAACCTTCCTGTAGAGTAGTAATAATTTGTTCATCTACCTTGTCAGCCTCAGCCTTTGCAATTTCATAATTGACACATTTGTTAATATCATTCATAGTTTCGACTCCTTATTCAAGAACTTTTTGCTCATTTAACCATATTAAACCATCTTTAATATACTGTGGTATTTCATAATCAGGATAATTACAAATCAAATTTAAAGCAAAATCAGTTTTACTTTTTTCCTCAAATTTCAATAAGTCTTCTGTAACTTTACCAGTTAAACCATAATGATTTCTATTCACATTCTTAATTGCTTCTTCTAATGATCTTCCACATAATTCATTTTCTTTAGTTTGAAATTCAATATGACATTTTCCGTATGTTTTTTGTTCTGCTGTTAAAGCAATAATATCAGCCAAATCTATTTTAGATTTATCTTTTTCGGGTAAGGATTTAATTTTTCTCATTAACCATTTCAATGTTGAATTTGATGTTGTCTTTCCTTCGCTAACAACTGCTTTTGTTCTTCCATCTATCATTGAATCAATATCTGTAAGGATTAAGCATGGAACTCCAAGAAAATTAACAAAAGGTATAAATTTATATGCATATGCTCCCCCTATTTCAATTAGAGCATAATATTGAGCAGTCAATTTATATGTTTGAGTGTCAAATAAACCTGCCTTCTCGCATTTTGAAATCACATCAGGCAATAGTAGTCGTTCAGATGCACCTTCCACAAATATTATTTTATCTGCAAAGAATAAGTCACATCGACTAAGAGTGAGATACTTCTTGATAAAGTCCATATTATCTGCATTACTTTTAGCAAATGAATGCAGATTTTTGTATATTACTCCTGAAATTGTTTTTTGTGCATAACGAATTTTTGAAAAGTCCATCGTATTCGCAATATGTGCAGAATGAGAAGTCAAGAATGTTTGAATATGTATATTGGAAATTCTCTCTAAAAATGTTTCAAGGTAACTCGCAAAGGAGTGTTGCATTTGCGGATGCATATGTGATTCAGGTTCTTCAATAAATAATAATGGTATACAAGCTTCACCATGTTTTTCTATATCTTTTGAAAAAGCAACGAGAAGAAATTCCATTTTAATCAAATTTTTATAACCAAGTCCATTATGCGTACTTGGTAAGCTTTCCCCCAATGTCCCCGAAGTATATGAGAGCATTGTTTTATTTTTAATTTCATCATCTATTTTTAATTGAGTTGTTACACCAAGTTGTAACTCCTCTCCATTTGGATACCCAAACCCAATAGCACTATTAACTATAGAACTAAGAATCTCATTGCTTTGCTTCTGAAGGCCTTTGTTTGCATCTCCAATAATTTGACGCAATTTTATAACTTCTGTGGCGACATTAGAGTCAAGGTCTTCTTCATTCACATCAAAAAAGCTAGAAATCAATGAGCTAAGAGTATTATTATTTTGACCACCGTCTTCACCAAGAGTTCTCTCTGCGGGAATTGAATAAAACGGAAAAAGCTCAGCTAATTCATTATAGGTCTTCAACTGTTTATCCTCGTCGTTTTTGGGGTTTATTGCATAAATTTTCAATTCAAATATTTTTGTAAAACTACTGACAATTTCATCGTGCACTTCTTCAATGTTTGCCGAATATACACCGTCTGTGTAAAAACTGTTTTCCAATAAGGTCCACAAAATTTTTTCGTCTGTTTTTATTTTATATTCCACACGAATGATGGCTTCTGTTGTATCCAAATCAACATCAATAATAAATGGAGATAGTGCACCTAAATTATCTTCAATACCATCAGATGAATAATCGACTAAGAATTCTATCGAAATTATTGAAAGATTATCACAAAGTTCTGTAAAAGAGATTTTCTTCGACATAAATTTTGTAATCAACTCAAAAAACTCCTTGCGTTTTTCCAAAGGATAATCATCATAAGAAAAATTTTTCCCGCTCAATACTGTATTGATACAATCAATACAAGAAGTTTTTGCCGTATTGTTTCTACCTACAATCAGAGTTGTCTTTTTATCAACATCCAATTCCGCATCAATAAGCAGACGATAGTTTTTTATACGAATTTTTGATAATTGCATATATTTATCCTCCCATTCTGCATTTATTTCATATTAGAAAACGGAAATATTTTCACTAAAAATATCATATATCATTAACACACATTTTTTGTAGTTGCAATTATTTTATTCTTCCAATCAACTACATCTTTTATAGATAGTTTTTTTTGAATTCGAATGAAATCCTCCATAAAATTAAAATCAATCTCACCTTTTTCGGTTACAGGAAGCTTAACAACCATTTCAGCTGCTACTTTACGGTTGAATTTGATTGCATAATCAAATCTTCCCGCAGCTTGCTTTTTAAATAAAGCAAGAAAGTATAACAGTGCATTTTCAGACCATTCAATATCATTCAACGGGTATAATCCCTGAACATGTGAGTATCCAATGAAATCGTTTGGCTGGTAAAATATTCCTTTAGATGTAGTCGTATCTGTATAAGTTATCATATTCCCGTTTTCTGTAGGTTCTAAATTAACATATCCACCAATTCCATTGTTTATACTAGAATTAACTACAACAGGAGTTTCCCCAATGGTCTTAAACAATGTTCTATTAGTAAAACCATATGACTTTGTTGGATGAATATCAAATAATTCACCAATTTTAAAGTCTTTGTAAAGAATTTTATTTTTATGGTATTGTTGTAAAATTTCTGATTCATGCTTAGTTAAGTTATAATTTTCTAAATTACTTATTTTTAAATATGAGTCGAGTTCGATTATTCGTTCCTCTTCGAGTTCGATTATTCGTTCCTCTTCGAGTTCGATTATGTACTTTTCCATGTATTTATAATCAATTTTTCCTTTGTCATTGACTGGCAATTGAATATAAGTATTTTTAAGTGCGATCTTTGTAGCTTTCTCATTGTACGAAAACTTTTTAGTAATCACTTTTTTTATACTGGTCATCAAGTACAAAGCTATTTTTTCGTTTAAAAACTCTGATTGTAGCACACTTGTTGCCCCATGCCCATCTTTTAAATAAAACGGTGTTTCAAGATAAACAATATTTTGATTATTAGAGTGAATAAGTATTGTAGGTTTGCCATTTGGATTATTTAATACTTTATCAGCAAGTGAAAGATATGAAATAATACCGTTATTTAAAGTTGCCTGACCATAAAACGGATATAAAGTATCACTTTCTATGGTCAATTCAGGAATTTTAAGTGGATCAATTTCTTTTTGTGATTGCCATGTTAAAACTTCATCAATTTTAAACTCTTTAAATTTAACCATCAATTTCACCTCTCAAAACAGCAGACACTTTCCATCCGAGATATTCTTTAATTGTATTTCTGAAATCGTCTTCGTTAGGAATAGTATTGAACTTTATATGTTGTGAAAAAGTCCAATCATTTCCGTCTAAACTAATTGTATCCTCTATATATTCATCTTCAGTAAAATAATGAAGATAAGATTTTCCATATAATACTAAATTGACAATTTCCTCATAACGTTCTAGTGCGTTGTCTGTATTTTTTAAATTTGCGTCTTGACTTGATTTTTTTCGATTTTGTCTTGTATAACCATCATTTGAAAAATCAATGAACTTAACGATTTGTTTTTCATTATGCGGAGTACCAACATCAAACACATAAATTGCTGTTTGAACACCAGCTTTACCTTTAAAAATATCTGCCATATGAATACTAGCAAGCAAAGTGTTGTTTTCTAAAATATCTTTAGTATAGGGTAATCCATTCCCACTACCCACATTTTCTTGAATAAGAATTGCAGCTTTTCCTTTACTCATTTTGGAAAAAGCTTTTTTTACAAATATGAAACCTTTTCCCGGAGCAGAATAAGGAGGATTAAGCAAAAACACATTTGCAGGAAAATCTTTACCATTCAGTTCACCTTGTTCATATTTCCCTTCGTATTCTGTCAAACTATCTTTATGGATGATATTTGATGAACCATCACCCATAAGAATCATATTCAAAACAGCCAATAAATAAATATCAGAACGTTTTTCGATACCTAACAATTGCTTATATTTGATTTCGTCGATTTTATCTGCTAATTTTTTTGGACTATGTATGCGTTCTTCGGCATCTTTAATCATTATTTTCATAGAAGAAATAAGAAAACCAGCAGAACCTACTGCATAGTCCCAAACATAACTGTCTTTATTAACCTGTGCTAATTTTGCCATCAATTCAGTAACATATCGAGGAGTTAAAACAACATCATTTTTATCACTATCTGGAATGTCAACCCACGCATTAAGCACATTAAATAGCTTTCCAGTAAAGTCAAGGTGTTTTGCAGATGTGAATATTGGCATTATGTCGTTTTTAACACTTGTATAAACACTCTTCAATTTACTTTCTCCATTGTTTGGTTTCCATAAATCAGAATAAACAAAAACGCGAGAAAGATCATTGACTATCATTTCCTTCTTTTCTTGTGGTAAATTACGTTCCTCCAAGAAAGAGTCAATTTTGTTGATAATAACACGACCGTCATTTGTTTTTACTCCCTTTTCACCTTTGAGTTCAAAAACCTCCAACGGAGCAACTTTATCTTTAACACCCAATCCTGCCATTATCATTCCAGTTACTAATTCAACACGGGAACCAACTGAAATTTTTAATGTATCCTGCATTGTTTGATTTAACTTTTTGAGTTTTACTTCAATTTCATTTTCATACTCTTTTGCTTTAGCCTCGATTTCTTCTTCCGTTAAGTTAACTTTATCAATTTCTTCAATAAACGCAGATTGGTTTTTCTTTGATAAAAAAGACAAATCGCTATAATTACCAATTTTTTTTGGAATACAGAAATTGTCTGAAGAAATATAATATACACCGATTTCAGAAACTAAAACACCACTTTCATCATAGTAACCGTTAATACCAATTGCCACAGCTTCTTTGTAGCTGGATGTATATTCAACAATTGCATTAGCATAATGCACCGCTCCATTTACAGCATATTTATTAATATTAGTGAAATTTTCTGTACCATCTTTTTTCTTGTTATCTATTTCACCATCAGGTGTCAATTTTATAAAATCACCTTTCTTACCCTTGACTTCTATCATAACTGGAATCCTTCGCATTGTTGCCGTTTCTAAAAATAATTTTATGTCAGGAATATTAGAACCTGAACCACCACTTTTAGATGGTGCTGTCTTTAAGGCGGTTTCAATTTCTAAATTTATAGTTTCAGTTTTAGTAAAATATTTAACAGAATCAAGCTGTTTCTTTGCTAAATCCTCGACTTGTTCTTCTATGCTTCTCATTGATGTTTTTGCCATCTTATCGTCCTCCTTATTACGTCCACTCTTTATTAGTAGCAAACCGTTGTTTTGTAAAATCTTTACCTCTATTGCCACTATAAATGACTTTACAAAGAATGTTTTAATTTTATTCGATACTATGTCATAATTATCAGTTTTTATATTGAATATACAGACAGATGCTTTTCATTTTTTGTATAGAAGAATCATTGGAAAAATTTATTACTTGTTCAAAATATTCAAATGTTAAGCCATGTCCATAGTTCAAAAGTTTATAAGTGCTTCAGTCAATACTTTACTATCAAACGTAAGCTAATGCTAATTGATTTTTCGAATCAATCAATCTATAATTACTTTCAAATCGCCCTTAAGTAGTTTTCAAACATTTCCATTGCTAATCATCATCCTATTTATTTGATAAAATATCCATTATATCATCTAATATACAATCAAAATATCTCTCCATCTAGATCATTGATACCATAAAAACATATCCATTCCTTGATAACTTTGGTAAACATTTAGTCATATATCAATTTGTCGTGCAAATTCAGCTTTCTTTTAATTTTTATCTATAAACATTTTAAAAAGCTTATTGTAGCAAACGACCACATTAGACCTCCTTTGACAATTATCTTTTGAATAATATTATATGATATTTTTGTAAATAAAAAAATACTTTCTTTGTATTTGAAAACATTTTTTCATACCCACCTGTTGTAAAATGAAACTGGAATTAAGGTTTGGATGGAAAAGCTAGCCTTTCCATCCAAATTCGTGGTTTTGCCTCACCTTTCTTTTTCTACATGAAAAAAGTTCATAGATGTCGTATTATATCGTTACCACACTTTATAAAGGAGAATTCTATGAATACTATTAATATATTACAAAAAAAAAAATCGATAATTCGCAGGCATCACTTTTCTAAATTCTACATTGCTTAGTAGAGCATTTAATACTGAAGATAAGATTTTAATAACCTCTACTTGACCATTATCATAATATACTTTTATAAAATCATATTTTAAAATTGCATTATACTTATCTCTAATAAAATCAAAAATTTTCTTACTTAATTTTCCTACTAATTCTACATTATCTTTAGCAATTTTTTTATCAACAACAAAACTTTCACAATGAATATCTATTCTTCTTGTAAAACTAATCATACGCATTAATATCTTTTTCTAATTTCTAATGAAATATGCCGATATTCTTCTTCATTTCGAATAATAGGACCTACGTGAACATAATGATGTGAATAATTAATATTTGCTAAAGATGTTTATAAATAAGCAAGTTCATCTTGTATATTATTCTTTTAATCATGAAACACTATTGTAATTATGTAGTAAGGTAAATGGTAGTCATATTCACCAAAGTCACCTTATTCATCAATAAAAATACTTAATTCACCCATTTTACCTTTTCCCACAAAAAAAGCGGGTGTCTTACCCACTAATAGATGGACCCGGGTCTTATGACCAGCCCAATAAATAGATTTTCTCTACAAGTAGAGTATATCATACCTATCAAAAAATACAAATAAATTTGATAGCCAAAATAATAACCTCAAAAAGATTTTTATAAAATAAACTTAACTTTTTACTATAATTCCAAGTTCCTTATGAAAATATTTAAGGGTAGAATACTTATACTTTCTTTCAAATTGTTTAATATGTAATGGTATATGACCATTAACATGTTCTATATAGTCATGAATATACTTTTCTAAATTTTTATGAATATGATCTTCTTGTTTCTCAAATTCTTTATATTCATCAATATCAATAGTAGAACTTTCACCAATATATTCATCTTTTAAAACAATGACAAGTTTTGAGAAATCTAATCCTGATTGATGCTTTTTACTTCTATTTGAAAATTTAAACTTATAGCCATTATTATGTTTCATTTCTGTTCTAAATGGCACACAAACGTAACAATCTTCTAAATAATCTATCTCAAATAAAACAACATCATAACTTCTACTCTCTTTTGTTAAAATTTCTTGATATTGATCATGAGGATAATCTTCATAAAATTGTTCACTTAACTTTTTTATTTCATAATCATGCATTTTGCTTATCCTCCTTTTTCTAAAAAAATAAGAGGAACCTGTTATAGATTCCTCTATCTTGCATCCTTGAGCCATTTTTTATTTTACCGATGTGTCTTTGCTCTCACACATCATCATCGCTCGGTCATTTTTTATTTTACCGACGAGTCAGAACCGTCACTCGTCATCATAGGATGCCTTGAGGTTGAACACCTCATTATTAATATGCACCAAATATGCATTTAATAACAATATAAATGAAAGTTTCCTTTCACTTATATTATACACATTCAAATAAAAAAGTCTATAATTTTCAAATCTAATAATTAAACATAAATAATTTGATGATTGATAACTTCTTCAACACAATTTTGAATATTATTCATCTCTTGAACCCATTTCATTTGATCTTTTTCTTTAAGTTCTTCTGTAATATTTCTTTTTACTTTATATTGTTCAATCAATCTGTCATATAATATATTAGCTTCATCATCTATCATTTGTAAATGTTCATTTAATTCACCACTTATTAATAGATTTGTATAAATAATTGGTCGATACTGTTTTAAATACTGCAATCTTTTTCTACCAAACCTTGTTAAGTGTATTTCTTTTTGAGGTGGTAATATTAACTTTGGATATAAGTATCCATTAATTTCAATATATTCAATCTTTTTCATCTTATCTTTTCCTTCCTTTCATTTTTTGTAAGGTTTTGTTCAACTCTTTCCATTGATTTTAAACTTCTTTCTTTTAAATCATCACACATTCTAATTTCCTTACGATACCATTTAATTTCTTTGTTATATTCTTTGATTAATGATCTATATCGTATTTCCTTTTCAGGTTCATCTTTAAAACTTCTCATTTTATTATAACAATGTCTTCTTTTCTTAATAAAATCATTTAACTTATCTTGATTATCTTCCTTATAGCTATCTAATTCCTCAATAGTATTGATATTATTCTGACACATCATTGTGACTTGATGAGTAATTTCTTCCAGACGGACAACTGCTTCTGCAAATTCTTTTGGATATTTTGTCATACGTGAATAGTTTTTAGGAAGTAATCCAATTTCATACTGCCAGCGTATAAAACGTCTTGCTAATGGAGTGAGATAACCTTTTCTGTATTGTCTGTAGTAAGGTTCAACAACTGTATAATATCTTTGATATGCTTTATTTTCTTTTAGATGTGTTAATGGTTTATTGTATATTCTGTTTTCAATATCATCAATACTATATGAACCTTCCAGTTCACTAACAGAAATAAACTTTCTTGCATCAGGATGCTTAAACTGTATATCGTTTCCGTTCTGTTTGATTTCATATCCTTCAAACTTCATTATTTGAAAGAATGATGTTAAAGTATTGCTTTGGTCAATAGCTAAATCAATATCATTTGCTATTAAGCATTTAATTTTTTTGATGAAATGATGGTTTCTATTTTTATTTTTTCCAGGTTGTTCAATAACTGAAAGCTTATATTTTCTGCACAGGTCATCAGAAGCTTGACGCATAGCTCTATAATCAGCTTTTGTATTACAGAATCGATGACCATCTTTAAATGATGTTGCATTAATCACAATGTGATTATGAATATTATCAGTATTGATATGTGTTGTAATAATCACTTCAAAATGATCAGCCCATAATTGTTTTGCAAGTTCAACACCAATAGTATGAGCTAAATCTGCAGATACTTCATTACCTAGAAAAGACTGGTAGCCATGAAAACAAACGATTTCTTTTTTATCATTAAACATCTTTTTCGTATTATTCATAGATTGACAAGGATCATTTTCATTACAGTTGATACAGGTCACATATCTTCTTTGAAGTGTCTTTTCTTCATTAGAAACATAATGAACTGTATCAATAAGTGATGAAGTCTTTTCAATATTATAGACATAATCAATAATATGATCTAATCTATCAGTAATTTTCCATAGCTTTGTTGTTGCCATTAAACTCCTTTAACAATTTCATCAAGTTCTTGTATTCTTGATGAAAGATTTGCCAATATTTTTTCTAACTGATCCTTGTCAATTTCCTGATGTTCAAAACTCAATGCAATAAGATATTTTATATCAGAAGACACTTGATTAAATTGATTAATCAAACGATAGTAATCAATACTGGGCAATTCTTTCACTTCTTTATTCAATACCAAGTAAAGAAGAAACTTTTGTACACTCATAGAAGCTTTATCAGCCTTATTTTTTAATAATTTAAGTTCATCATCGTTTAATCTAAAAGTTATTTTATTCTCTCGTTTTCGCAATTTCATCACACTCCTTTAAAAAACATTCGAAAGAATGCAGTTGTTTTTGGACATCCAAAAACGTTGCTTGCTAATCCATTATCACTTCATATTTTACTTATTTTACATACTTTATAAGTGACGGTGTGACGGTAAGAACTGACTTCCATCACATCGTCACACCGTCACCTTTTATAATCTTTCATCACCTTCATAAGTCAATCTCATTTGTCTTGCTTTATTAGTTCTTGGTAACACTTCATACTTAATATACGTATCTGCCAAATACTCCTTATTTTTAGTTAACAATATTTGAAGTCCCTTTCCTCTTAATTGAAGCGAAAGTTTAGAACATAAAGTTTCATGAGAACCTTCATATACTTTGTTACGAACAATATAGTTAACAACCTTGCTTAAATTCTCATCTATATTTTCATCAAAATCATTTTCAACCACCTCAAAAGTACAGTTTTCATTTTGAAACAAAGTGAATTCATCATCTGGAATATCTTTTCCTTGTATAGCAAGCTGTCTATTCTTTGATAAAAAATTTCTTTTAAACATTACAAGAATACTATCAGAACCAGCCGGTAATCCACGACTGCCATAAATCGCATCAAATGGATTATTTGGATCAATTTCTTTTTTGACATGTGTAATCATGATAATTGCTAAATTATATCGAAAAGCTAATTCGTGATACTCTGTTGCTTCAGCATATTCACTATCATAATCTCTATCTTTACTTCTTCTCATCTTTGCAAAAGTATCTACTATAACTACTTTTAAATCAGGATTTTCTAATAATTCTTCCTGAATTCTTCTTTCTAAATTATAGTTGTGATCTGCTTTAAGAATTTCAATGACGAAATGCTCATTTTCTTTAATATTCATTTTTTTAAGTCTTCTTTGAATTTTATGTCTATGGTCCTCAAAAGCTAAATATAATGATGAGCCTTTCATAACTTTTTTGCCAAGAAAATCTTTTCCTGTAGAAATTGCTTCGGCAAGCTGTAATCCAAAAAAGGTTTTCCCTGCTTTTTGCGGAGCACCTAGTAAAGTTAAACCTACCGAAATCATATCTTCTACAATATCAGGCTCATCACTTATTTCCATCGTTAATAATTCAGTAACAGTATAGCGACCACCATATTCCAATTCTCTTTTTGTCTGAATAAAACCTTTATTATAAGATAAGGCACTTTCACAAATTTTATGAACTTCATCAGTTTCTAATATTGGTACACACCTTTGTTCATTTTCTTTTTGTATACACACTTCAATTGCTTTATCAGTTAAACCTTTTTGTTGAAGAAAACAAGCTATCTTAAGCAAATAATCATTGCGTTTTCCTTTATATATCTTTTCAAAATCTTTAAGCTGTTTAGTATGATTTGATTTTTCATTTATAAATTCATAAACTGCATCATTAGCTTTGGCAATTGGAGTATCTAAAGATATATAATATTTTTTGTCATCTATTTGACTACCTGCACCAACAACATATCCACCTTCACCTTGAATATCAATTCCTTCGTATATATTAATTTGACAAGGTATATCTTTATCTACATAGTAGTAAAAATGCCAGTCATCATTTGGTGTTCGTACAATTCTTGTCTTTGGAAATTTCTCTATATATGGTTCCATAACTTCCTTACCATTCCTGTCAATGCTATTATTCACAACAATGACAATGAAGCCTTCCCCTGTTTTAACACCAATATTTGCATCAGGATGGTCACTCCACCAAGATTCAACTTGATGGAGGTCTTCTGTTGCTTCATTTTCCCAAGAATTTAAGATTTGTTCACTTTTTGAATTGACTTTCAACGGAAATATTTTAAAATGTTCTTGAGCATAGTTTAAAGCATGATCTAACATGGGATTCATTGACGTGGCTCCTTGTTAGCTTTAATCTCTGCTTTTTTATTTTCTTTTAATCCATTGATAGTCTTTAATAGAACTTCTAAAACAATCATTTCATCTAGTGACAATTCCTCTATATTTGATATTTCTTGAAATATTTTTATAAATAGGAGTAACTGATTTCTAATTGATTTGAATACATAAGGATTAGGATTAACATGAATCTCTTTATCACTACTACAAGCAATCAAATAATCTTGTTTTGTCAAACCTGATAATTTGACTTTTGCATTTATGATTTCATCTTCTTCAGGTGATACTCTAAAAGCAATAACTTTTGATCGAAATCTCCCTTGTAAATCATTGTTTTTCTTCGACATGTTGATAAGCCTCCTCTCTTTCACAATCTAACTTATCAGCAATTTCTTGTCCTCTTGCTGGAAATAAATGAGCATAACGATAAGTAATGTCAATACTTTCATGCCCCACTCTATCAGCAATCGCTAAGGCAGAAAATCCCATCTCAATAAGTAAAGATACATGACTATGTCTTAAATCATGAATTCTAATACGTTTAACACCTGCTTCTTTACTTCCTCTATCCATTTCATGATGTAACCACGATTTTGTAATTGGAAAAATACGTGTATCCTTTTTAACATGATAAATTCTGTTAATATAATCCTGCATTTCCTCTGCTAAAAATTGAGGAATAGGAATAATACGATTACTTTTAGCTGTTTTTGGATCAGTAATAACGTCTTTTCCTTTAATACGCTGATATGATTTATTGATTCTTAACGTTTTCTTTTCAAAATCAAAATCTTCTGGTGTTAAAGCTAATACTTCACCCATACGTAGTCCACACCAATAAAGAATTTCAAAAGCTTGATAGATACAATCTTTATCCATCATCACTTCTGAAAATTTTAAATATTCCTCTTTTGTCCAAAACTTCATTTCTTTGGCTTTTTCTTTACCCATATTTCCAGCATTTCTAGCTGGATTGCTAGTTAATCCATATCTTTTACATGCATGATTAAATATAGTACTTAATTGATTATGGATAGTTTTTAAATAGACAGGTGAATATGGTTCTTGATTTTCATCACGATAAGCAAGTAATTCATTTTGCCATTGTGTTACATCTGATACACTTATTTCATTCATCTTAAGATTCTTAAAATAAGGAAGAATCTTATCATTGATCAAATACATTTTAGTTAGCATCGTATTTTCTTTAATACGATTGGTTAAATCTTTGTAATAAATATCAATAAACGCTTCAAATGTCATATCCAAATCTTTTGTATCTTTCAACATTTCTGTTGCAAGAAATCTATCTGCTTCTCGTTTGGTTTTAAAACCACGTTTAACAGTACGTTTCTTTTCACCAGTATATTTCTTTTTAAAATAACTCACATACCAAGTTCCATTTTTATCTTTATACGCTGGCATTCTTTTCACCTCTTATTCCATATAATCTTTCTTCAAAATAATCACGACTCACTCTTCCTTTAATCGTGATATAGCCCTTTTTCTCAAGCTCTCCATTTAATTGTTTAATGAGCTTGTAAGCATAGGCTATGCTCATACCTGTTATTTCGACGATATCGTCTGCTGTCATAAATAAGTTATCTTTCATTTTCTTCCTCCTTTCTATTGACCTATTTATCGGTCAATTTATATGTATTATAACATCTCTTTTCTATAATATCAATATTTTTGAATTAATTTTAGTTCATTTTTGTATACTTTTTGAACTATATTTGATATAATCTTCTTGTATTTCAAATTATTTTATTAAAGAGTATGTCTACTTTAACTCGTACAAGGAGGTGAAAACTCATGTCATTTGGATCTCAATTAAGACGTATACGTAAATTCAAAGGATTGGACCAGGCAGAACTAGGTAAACGTATTGGTTTATCTGATAAATCTGCTTATGCAACAATTTCACAATATGAACGTGGAGCAAAGAAACCAAGGAATAAAGAAACAATCTATAAACTTGCTGATGCATTAGGTGTTTCTCCATTTATGCTAGAAGAACCTGATATCGAACATGGAGAAAAAGTGATACATACTTTATTTTGGCTTGCTATGACCTATGGTTTAGAAATTGATGAATTAGATGGTCAACCTATTTTTCGTTTTAATCAAAACAAATTCGGTGTTGTTCAAAATGATGTCCTACAAGATCAATTGCAAGATTGGCTAGAAATTGCAAAGAAAGAGAAAACAGGACTTTTTGCAACTGCAAGACTTTATGAATGGATGCTTGGTTATCCAGTTACAGAAAATAGTTTTATTACAAAAGAACTCAACGAATTTGAATTTGATACAATTGAAGAATTTGAAAAAGCATACGACAAAGCATTACATAAAAAATACAGTTCTGAAATCAAAGTGGAAGATAAAGATTAATCTTCCTTTTTTTACCTCCCTACCATTTTTGATATTTTATAAATATCCTTTCATTTTAGACAAATAGTCAAGTGATGTTATATAGTGTATCAAAAGTGTATCATTTGAGCCTTTACAAACAAAAAAAGCTCGATTTAATCGAACTTTTCTCTATTTACTATACTATTCAAACTCAATCGTTCCTGGTGGTTTTGAAGTAATATCATACATTACTCTATTTACCCCACGAACTTCATTAATAATTCTAGACATAACCTTATTTAATACTTCATAAGGAATTTGAGCAGCTTCTGCTGTCATGAAATCAATTGTGTTAACAGCTCTAAGCGCGATAGCATGATCATAAGTTCTTTCATCACCCATAACCCCCACTGAACGCATATTTGTAAGAGCAGCGAAGTATTGACCGATTGAACGATCTAATCCTGCTTTTGCAATCTCTTCTCTGTAAATTGCATCAGCATCTTGAACGATTCTAACTTTTTCTGCTGTTACTTCACCAATGATCCGAATACCAAGTCCAGGCCCTGGGAACGGTTGTCTAAATACTAAGTATTCAGGGATTCCTAATTCAAGACCTACTTTACGAACTTCATCTTTGAAAAGATCACGTAATGGTTCAATGATTTCTTTGAAATCCACTGCATCAGGTAAGCCCCCAACATTATGATGAGATTTGATTACTGCTGATTCACCACCTAATCCACTTTCAACAACATCAGGATAAATAGTTCCCTGAACTAAGAAATCAACAGTCCCAATCTTTTTAGCTTCTTCTTCAAAAACACGAATAAATTCTTCACCGATAATTTTACGTTTAGCCTCAGGTTCCTCAACACCCTTTAACTTTTCATAATATCTTTCTTGAGCATTAACTCGAATAAAGTTTAAGTCATATTGACCATCAGGTCCAAATACCGCTTCTACTTCATCACCTTCATTTTTACGAAGTAATCCATGATCAACAAAAACACAAGTTAATTGGTTTCCTATTGCTTTAGATAATAATACCGCTGCCACTGATGAATCAACTCCACCAGACAAAGCGCATAACACTTTACCATTACCAACTTTTTCTCTAATCGCTTTAATTTGTTCTTCAACAAATGAATCCATACGCCAATCACCACTACAATTACATACATCTAAAACAAAGTTAGATAACATTTTTGTTCCATATTCAGTATGTAAAACTTCGGGATGAAATTGAATTGCATACAATTTTTTACTTTCATCTTCACATGAAGCAACTGGACAGTCTTTAGTGTATGATGTAATTTCAAAGCCTGGAGCAATTTTTGAGATATAATCAAAATGACTCATCCAGCAAATCGACTCTACCGCCACATCTTTCATTAATTTAGATTCTTGTTTACTAACAATTAAATGAGATTTACCATATTCTCTAACATCAGCTTTTTCTACTTTACCACCTAACACATGCTGCATTAACTGAGCCCCGTAGCATAAACCTAATACCGGTATCCCTAATTCAAATAATTCTTTTTGATAAGTAGGTGAATCTTCTAAATAACAACTATTAGGACCACCCGTTAATATAATTCCTTTCGGATTCATCTCTTTAATCTTTTCAATATCTACTTTATAAGAATAAATCTCACAGTAAACATTACACTCACGTACTCGACGTGCTACTAATTGGTTATACTGACCACCAAAATCAATTACAATTACTAATTCATTTTTCACTAGCTATCCTCCTATTTAAAAATTTCTCTTAACACAATTGTTTGCTCTCTATCAGGACCAACAGAGAAAATTACAATTGGACAATTAATCAATTCTTCAATTCTTCTTAAATACTTTTGACAATTTTCAGGTAATTCCTCAAAAGAAGTAACCTTAGTAATATCTTCATCCCATCCTGGCATTTCTTCATAAACAGGTTTAACCCTATTCAACTGTTTAATCGTTGAAGGTAATGCTTTGATGATTTTACCATCTAATTCATAAGCTGTACAGATTTTTAATGTCTTTAACCCTGATAATACATCTAATAACATTAAACTAATTCCCGTCAATGAAGACATTCTTCTTGATTGATTAACAACAACAGCATCAAACCATCCAATTCTTCTTGCTCTTTTTGTTACTGTACCATATTCATGGCCACGTTCACGGATTTGATCAGCCAATTCACCTTCAATTTCTGTTGGGAAAGCCCCACTACCTACTCTTGTTGTATAAGCCTTAACAATTCCCACTGCTTCATTAATATATAATGGGCCAATTCCAGAGCCTTCAGCTACTCCATTAGCACCGGGATGTGAACTAGTAACAAATGGGTATGTACCATAGTCAATATCTAACATTGTCCCTTGAGCCCCTTCAAATAATACATTTTTACCAGTTTGAAAACATTCATCTAAAACAACACCAGTATCACAAACCATTGGTGCAATGATTTTAGCATATTCTTTATATTCTTCAAAGATTTCCTCGGCACTACATGTAAGTTCAGGATATTGCGCTTTTTTAGAAGCCAAAGCTTCTTCTAATCTTTCTTTAAATAATTCCTCATCAATGAATTCACCCATACGGATTCCCACCCGTTCATATTTGTCGACATATGTAGGTCCAATTCCTTTTTTAGTCGTTCCGATATTATTAGCTCCACGCCTAGTTTCTTGAATTTCATCGATTTCTAAATGATAAGGTAAGATAACATGAGCCCGATCACTAATCATGATCTTATCAGTGCTAATATTAGCATCATTTAAATATTTCATTTCTTCAAGTAAAGCTTTAGGATTAATTACCATTCCGTTACCTAAAATAACATCATTACCACTAAAAATCCCTGAAGGAATCAAACGTAAAGCAAACTTTTGACCATTAAATTCAATTGTATGCCCGGCATTATTACCACCTTGATATCTAGCAACGATATCTGCTTTTTGAGCCAGGTAATCAGTAATTTTACCTTTACCCTCATCGCCCCATTGACTTCCTACTACAACAACTCCAGCCATTAAATTCACACCTTTCTTATTTACTATTACATTATATACAATAAACTAACAAAATGCATCAATAAATATACATTAATATAATAGTTTGACTAGTTTACAGAATAATTATATTATAGTCTTAGCTATTAGTAAAATTAATATATTATAATTATGATATAAGGAGAACTTATATGTATATCAAACTAGAACAATACAAAATATTCAATGAAGCTGCTACGACCCTATCTTTTTCAATCGCAGCTAGAAATCTTTTTATTTCTCAATCTGCAGTTTCCCAAACAATCAGCAGTATTGAAAAAGAACTACAGACTCAATTATTTATTCGCAATTCTAAAGGTGTTAGTTTAACTAAAGAGGGTAAATTATTACATCAGCAAATAGACAAAGCTTTAGCATTGATTACCGGAGTAGAAAACCAGTTATCAAATTATCATGAATTAAAAGATGGTCAATTAATTATTGGAGCCGGTGATACTTTTAGTGAGTATTTTTTAACTAATTATATCGTTAAATTCAAACAACTATATCCTGGGGTTAAAATCAAAGTAATCAACCGAACCAGTCTAGAAACCCGTGAATTGTTGAAATCTGATCAAATAGATCTCGGTTTTTTAAATCTTCCCATCAAAGATGATTCTTTAGTAATTAAAGAATGCTTCCAAGTTCATGATATTTTTGTTTCTAAAAAGCCTGATAATCATATTTACACCTTCAATCAATTAGCTGATAAGCCCCTAATTCTTTTAGAAAAGTCATCAAATACCCGTAATCGTATCGATAATTACTTTGCTAATAAGGGACTATTATTAAAGCCAACAATTGAACTTGGAGCTCATAATTTATTGTTGGACTTTGCCAGAGCAGGACTAGGAATTTCTTGTGTCATTAAAGAATTCTCCCAAGAATTACTTGATCAAGGGATTCTTCATGAAATAAAAACATCACAACCATTGCCTAAACGCAGTATCGGTTATGCTTATCCAAAACGACGAACTCAATCTGTTGCTACAAACAAATTTATTGAACTAATTGCTAATGATCCAACTTTACATATCTAAAAACGTCACTGATTAATTTAGTGACGTTTTTTATTTATCCTTTTAACCCTCTTGACTGACGTTCCATATCCTCAACAACGATATCATAGATTTCACCAAGTGATGCACAATATTCCAACACTTCCCACGGTTCGTTAGTATGGAAATGAATCTTGATCAACTCATCATCACCAACCGCTAACAAACAATCTCCTTTAAAATGTTCAGTAATGTAATCATTGATAACATCTTCATCGAGATTTTTACCTTCAATCAATAGTTGAGTATCATATCTAAATTCTAGCATCTTATTCTCCTAATTATAACCTGGTTGAGTTAAAAATTTATAAACTCGCTCAATAATTTTTGATTCTAACTTATTATATGATAAAGTTGGATCTTTTAATAAAGGTATTTCGAAAACATCTTTTCGTCCTTGATAATCAATCGTTACTTTAATAATTGATCCTAAAGGATGTTCACGGCAATCGATTAATAAATTCATTGTATCTTCAGTATGGTTGTGACCAAGATTAAAATCATCTCTAAGCGTAAAATTATCACATTCATAAATTGTCCAATAAGATGGCATTATATTTGCTAAGGCCTCTTTTAAATTCTTCTCTTTGATAATATAATCTTTTAAAATCTTTTCAATTTCTGTCTTAATTGGAGCAATTTTTTTATCAGCAGTTTCTTTATCGCTTGCTTTACAACCTAATCGAACCCGCACTGTTTCTTCTGAAGCATAAAGAGCAATACTAACTTCTTCTTGGTGATCAATTAAATCTGCTAAGACCTCATCAACCCGACTTTCCCCTATTCCCATGGTTAGAAAATCATATGTGTAAATAATATCCTGCTTAAATTGACTTAAATAATCTTTTAAAACATGATCAACAACATAAGTCATTTCTTTAGGCGGACCAGGCAAATTAACAATCATCTTTTCATCTTTCGACATTACACAGCCATTTGCTGTCCCTACTTCATTTTCTAAAATATAACAATCTTTAGGAAAAAAAGCTTGTTTAAAATTATTTTCCGGAATATCACCCCATCCCGTTACAAATCGACATTTTTCTTCTACCTTTTTAGCTTCTTCTTCATTATATAATAATTCTAAACCCAAATATTCTGCCGATAATTCTTTTGTTAAATCATCTTGGGTAGGTCCTAATCCCCCAGTCGTAATTACACAATTAGCACCACGTTTAAAAGCTACATCTAGACATTCTTTAAAACGATCATGATTATCACCAACTGTCGTTTGATAGTAAACATTAAACCCCAAGTCTTTACACATTTTTTGAATATAAGTTGCATTAGTATTAACAATTTCTCCTAATAACAATTCTGTCCCAACATTAATTATTTCAACATTCATGAAATTATCCTCCTTAATGATTAACTATATTATAGTTAATTTTAATCATTTTGCTAGTCTTTTAATCATTAAAATTATTTCTTGCATATTTTCCTTCTAGCACCTAAGACCAAAGGTCTAGTTGAATACCAAAATAAACTAACAAAAATGACTAAACAAGCAATAAAAGTTAATTATTAGCTGAATTATTCCTAAATCGAATTCAATATACATATCACTCACTCCCTCGTCAACTTCACTTCAATAGTAATAAAAAATTTCTATCAGCTGACTTAGCATCTCTAAATAATCGTATTTGGCAATAAACTGACTATCACAAAATGCTAAAATAAAATCTTTGATAATAGTACTTTTGAATTCTAATAACCCCTTATCAATAATAGTTGCTATCCTCACTTTCGGACTATCCAAATATTACTTATAGCGATTTACACTCTATAAACGTTTCAGTCCTTCATCATTTCTGACTACTATGACTTCATCTGATTTCTTGTGATAAATCTTTTTCTATCGATGGTATCATTACTGTTTTTAAAGTTTACTGGACTTCATCGTCCACAAGGCCTCCCGAGGTAAGGCATACATCTTTTTTTATCTTCACAGGTTTTTGATTTACTGTCTTGGTTTTACGTTTACCTTTTGGACTTGGTTTGTTCTGCAATCTTGTCCACCATTCAGCCTCATCAAATTTCTTTTCGTAACCTCGAAGATTTTTCCACACCACTTCCTCCGCCCATAGCATCACTACTAACGGCTTGTGGTTCACTACTCTTGGCGGTAAATACCCGTGGTTGGACTTTCACCAGCTAGATGTATGCCATGCTCGACACACAGAAAAAGAAGTCATTGGTTTTACAATCAATAACTTCTTTTTTATATTTTAACTATTGAATCTTAGATAATCCAAGAACAATGATTCCTCCAAAAATAACTGCAATAATTGATGTCACAACTAAACTTAAATTATAACTTACATCAAAAGGAATCAATACTAATGACGAAGCAACGATCAATCCTAAAATCAAACTCAAGAATCCAGCTTTATGAGTTTTAGTGAAATATGAACATAATTTTGCACTAACAACTATTCCTACGGCAATACCAATTGCCATAAATCCTAGCGGCATAATAACATCCAGACTAAAACTAGTAACATTTGCTAGATAAGACTTAAATAGATAATATTCTCCTAAAATTAATAAAACCATACTACCGCTAACACCGGGCATAATCATAGTTGCTCCTGATACGGCACCAATAATTATCATTTTAACAAACAAACCAGCACTTAGAGCAGGAAAATCAGGATTAACAACTACTTTCCCTTCTCCAGGATTTAAAAATTCTAACCCAAAGATAATTGCTAAACCACAAATAAAAGGGATAATTACAAGTTTTTCACCTTTCATTTCCCCTTTTAAAAATAAAGGAATACTAAAAGCAATCAAACCAATAAACCAATAAATCGTCTGCGTTGGATAATATTCAAATAACACTTCCAATATTTTCGCAAATCCAATTATTCCAACTCCAGCGCCAACCAAAACCTGAAAAATAAAGATAATATCTTCTTTGCGATTAGGATTTTCTTTTTTAAAGATTCCACTAATAGCATCCATCATGCGATTAAAGATACCTAGAATTACCATCATGGTTCCACCACTAACGCCTGGAATAACGTTAGCAATACCAACAGCGATTCCGCCAATTATGTTTTTTATCATTGAAACTTCTCCTTTAAATACCTCATCATTATAATAAAATATCACCATTATCACAAGCAGTATTTTATTTCCCTTTTAAAATCAAGTGATAAATTGCTTCTTCACTCTCTAAATCATAATCTCCTAAATGGCTGTTAGGATAATGGTAAATTACTCCATTAGACTCATTTTTCCTTAAACAAACAATTAATTTTTCTTCCCCATATTGTCCAATAAATTTACAAAATGTTCTAATCCGTAACTTGTGTAAAATACTATCCTGACAAGGAAAATCAGGACATTGGCAACAACTATCATATCCTGACTTTGTGCAGCACTGATAATTTTTACAAAAATCCTTTTCTGGACACCCACCTTTTTTACAACCAACACAGCTTTCATTTTCACTACACAGCCCACAAACAAGACCACAATATCCTAATCCTAATTCATCCTTCATATTTAATCCCTAATCCTTATGATGCTTTCGTAAATATTCAATTTGTTCCATCCGTTTAATCACCTTTGCCTCTGTTCCTTGATTAGTAGGAAAATAATAACGATGATCCTTAATATTATCTGGTAAACACTGCATATTTGTAATTTTATCATCATAATCATGCGCATACTGATAACCTTTACCATAATTTAATTCTTTCATTAATTTAGTTGGTGCATTGCGAATTTGTAAAGGAACGGGATCAGCAATTGTATTCAAAGCGTCATGTTTTGCTCGTTCATATGCTTTATATAACGCATTAGATTTAGGTGCCAAGGCCATATAAGTTACACAATGAGCTAAATTAACATTAAATTCTGGCATGCCATTATAATGGCATGCTTGATATGTTGCTACTGCAATTTCCAAAGCACGACTATCAGCCATTCCAATATCCTCTGAAGCAAATCGAATCAGCCTCCTTGCTACATATAGAGGATCTTCACCAGCTTCAATCATTCGTGACATCCAATAAATTGAAGCATCAATATCACTATTACGCATTGATTTATGCAAAGCACTAATAATATTATAATGTTCTTCACCTTTTTTATCATATAATAAAGATTTTTGATTGATACATTGTTCAATCGTTTCTTTATCCACTACGATTCGATCATGAGTAATTGCTCCATTTAAGACTGCCATCTCTAAAGTATTTAAAGCAACTCGAGCGTCACCGTTAGAAAAACCAGCAATCATGTATAATAAATCATCATCAATCATAACATTTTGATCTTTAAACCCTTTCGGACTTATCAGCGCATAATGCAATAAACCAAATAAATCATCGGTTGTTAGTGCTTTTAAAACAAAAACTTTACATCTTGATAATAAGGCAGAATTAATCTCAAATGAAGGATTTTCAGTAGTAGCCCCAATTAATATAATACTCCCCTGTTCAACATATGGTAAAAAAGCATCTTGTTGAGCTTTATTAAAGCGATGAATTTCATCTACAAAGACGATTGTTTTTTCGCCTAGATCCTGAACTTCCTGTGCTTGTTTCATAACTGCCCGTATATCTTTAATGCCGCTAGTCACCGCACTAAAATTAATAAACTTAGCTTTTGTTTGATTTGCAATAATGCGTGCTAAAGTTGTTTTCCCAACTCCCGGTGGTCCCCAAAAAACCATTGAGGGAACAACATCACTATTGATTAGCTGGTACAAAATCTTTCCCGGTCCAATTAAGTGCCTCTGTCCTACATATTCAGTCAAAGTTGTTGGTCTTAGGCGATTTGCCAGTGGTTCATTTGACATGTTTTTAAACATTGCTTGCTGCTTCATCATCACTTCCATTTCCTTATAATTATAACTAATTCCCGCTTTAAAAGCAAAAAAAGAAACAGTTGTTTAAACTGTTTCTATTCATCTGATCCCTCGAATTGAGAACGATACAATGAGGCATAGAAGCCATCTTTAGCCAATAATGAATCATGATTTCCAAGTTCTACAATGTCACCATCTTTCATTACAATAATTGTGTCAGCATCACGAATTGTTGATAAACGATGGGCAATGACAAAACTTGTTCTTCCCTCCATTAGCTTTTCCATTCCTTTTTGAATTAATACTTCTGTTCTTGTATCTACTGAAGAAGTTGCTTCATCAAGAATCAAAATTTTTGGATCTTTTAAGAAAGCACGTGCAATTGTTAAAAGTTGTTTTTGCCCTTGAGAAATGTTAGATGATTCCTCATTGATCATTGTTTCATATCCATTCTCTAATGTTTGTACAAAATGATCAACATAAGCGACTTTACAAGCCTCCTTGACTTCTTCATCACTTGCATCTAATTTTCCATACATTAGGTTTTCCTTAATTGTTCCATTAAACAACCAAGTATCTTGTAAAACCATTCCAAATAATGATCGTAAATCCTGACGTCCAAAATCACGAATATCTTTACCATCAATAAGAATCGAACCACTATTTAATTCATAGAATCGCATTAATAATTTTACGATCGTTGTTTTTCCAGCACCAGTCGGTCCTACAATTGCAACAGTTTGCCCCGCATGAACATGTAAACTAAAATCATTAATAATCGTTTGATCTTTTAAATACCCAAAATTAACATCAGCAAAGGTAACAGAACCTTCAACTTTAGCCACCTCATCAGCAGTAACTTTTGGTGTTTCTGGTTCTAATTCTTCTTCACCTAAAAATTCAAAAACACGTTCAGCCGCTGCTGCTGTACTTTGTAACATATTCATTGTCTGTGCTAATTGTGTTATTGGTTGATTAAATTGTCTTACATATTGAATAAAGGCCTGAATATCACCAATTGTGATACTACCACCACCAGCAAGAACACCACCTAATAAACATACCGCAACGTATCCAACATTTCCAACAAATCCTGTGATTGGCTGCATCAAACCCGAAAAGAATTGTGACTTCCAAGCACTTTCATATAAATTATCATTATACTCATTAAATTGTTCTACTGAAGCAGCTTCACCATTAAATGCTTTAACCACATTATGACCACCATACATTTCTTCAATATGACCATTGACATCACCTAAAGCAGCTTGTTGACGCGCAAAATATTTTTGTGAACGTTTCATTACTAAACCAATCAAAACCATTGATACTGGTAATACGCAAACTGCGATCAAAGTCATAACTGGTGAAATAGTCAACATCATGATAAAGATTCCAATTACCGTTACTGTCGACGTAATTACCTGTGACATACTTTGATTTAGTGATTGTGCGATTGTATCGATATCATTTGTTACTCGGCTTAAAATATCACCACTAGTATGTTTATCAAAATAACTTAATGGCATCCGATCCATCTTTTGAGAAATTGATGTTCTTAAATCATAAGCAACTCGTTGTGAAATAGTTGAAGTAATAAAACCTTGTATATAACTAAATAAAGCACTAATCAAATACAATCCAACTAAAATCAAAATAATTTGACCAATATAATCAAAATCAATTCCACCAGTACCAGCTACTTTAGCCATGATACCTTCACTTAATTTATCTGTTGCTTTAGCTAAAATCTTTGGTCCTACGATTGCAAAAACCGTTGATGCTGAAGCAAAAATCACAACTATAACTAAACGAAAATAATACGGTCTTAAATATTTAAATAATTTACCTAAAGTACCTTTAAAATCTTTAGCTTTTTCACCGCCACGCATTCCGTGCATACCACCAGGTCCGAATTTAGGACCATTTCTTTTTGGTTGATTACTCATGTCCTAATTCCTCCTTTGATAATTGTGAATATGCGATTTCTTGATAGACATCGCAATTTTTCATTAACTCTTCATGGGTTCCTTTTCCAACAATCTTACCTTCATCTAAAACAATGATTTGTTCAGCTCCCATAATTGAAGCAATACGTTGTCCGACAATCAATACTGTATTTTTAGTCTTCTTAACCATCTTATCTAATTCTTGACGTAATTTAGCATCTGTCTTGAAATCTAGAGCTGAAAAACTATCATCAAAAATAAAGATTTCTGGATTTTTAGCAATAGCTCGAGCAATTGCTAAACGTTGTTTTTGACCGCCAGATACATTTGTTCCACCTTGTGAAATTTCACTATCTAATCTTTCTTCTTTATTATCAATAAATTCTTTTGCCTGAGCTACCCGAATTACTTCTTCAAGTTCATCGTCTGTAGCCTCAGGTGCACCATAAGTTAAATTTGATCTAATGGTTCCTGAGAATAATAATCCTTTTTGAGGTACTAAACCGATTTTATCTCTTAAATCATGTTGATTAACATCACGAATATCAACACCATCAATCTTAATATTACCTTCAGTTACTTCATAAAAGCGAGGAATTAAATTGATTAACGTACTTTTACCGGATCCCGTTGAACCGATAAATGCTGTAGTTTCGCCAGGTTTTGCAGTAAAACTAATATTTTCTAATACTGCTTCATTAGCACCAGGATATTTAAATGTAACATTATTGAATTCAACTAAACCTTTTTTACTTTCAATAAAAGCTTTAGGTTCCTTAGGATCAACAATTTTAGGTTCCATTGAAATAACTTCATAAATACGATCTGCTGCTACACTAGCCCGTGGCAACATAATTGAAATCATTGCAATCATCAAAAATGACATAATAATTTGCATTGCATACTGCATAAAAGCCATCATTTGTCCGATTGCAATATTACCTAAATCAATTTGTTTTGCTCCATAATATACAATCAATAATGTTACTACATTAAAAATGAACATCATAATCGGCATTAATGAAGCCATTGTTCGATTGACAAACAAATTGACATTTGTTAGATCACCATTAGCCTTTTCAAATCTTTCTTCACTATGCTTTTCATTACCAAATGCCCTAATTACTAGCATACCTGAAAGATTTTCCCGCATTGTTAAATTTAAACGGTCAATTAATGATTGTACGATCTTAAACTTTGGCATCACAATTGCAAAAGTAACACCAATCAAACAAAAAATCACCAATAAAACTAAACCAATAATCCAAGTCATTGATGGTGTATTATTAAAAGCTTTGATCAAGGCCCCAATTCCCATCATTGGAGCAAAACATACTATTCGAATGAACATAATTACGACCATTTGTACTTGGGTAATATCATTCGTTGTTCTTGTAATCAGTGATGCAGTTGAAAACTTATTGAATTCTTCATTTGAAAAACTTTCAACTTTCTCAAAAACATCACGACGTAATAATCTTGAAACACCAGCCCCAACCTTACTAGCCAAAAACCCACAAGCAACAGCACATACAGTACCAGCTAAAGCAATTGCTAACATTTTTAACCCAGACCATAAAATATAGTCATTTTGAATCTTATCAGTATCACAACCTAGTCTAGAATATTCTGCTTTTACACCGTTACCGGCAGCAATTTTTAAAGTTGATTCACCCATCGTTTCCATCTGACTATCAATTTTACTAAACATTTTAGCTTTAGTTGTATTATCCATCATTGCTAAAGCATCGTAAGGTGTCATATTTGGCGGTAATTGCCCAAACTGTTCTTGATATTCTTTACTATTTTTATCCATTCCATCAATTGATGTTACCATCAACATTGGTTTAACTAAAATACTCTCTAAACGATCTAATTTTTTTTCACTCAGATCTTTTAATTTATAGATATTTTGACCTTTTGCTTTAGGAAACTTATCTAAAGTATCTTTATCAAGATTACTGGGCTCAACTAATTTATATGCATCCATAAATTGTTGCTGATCCTCTTCATCCATCAGTACTAATAAATGATTATATGTTTCTTCACTCAAAACATCACTTACTGCACTATCAAAGCCACCAGCCTGAATTCCTACCGAAACGATATCCGACATATAATCAGGTAATGCTAATTCTGATTGTGATTGTAAGAATAATAATCCTACACAAAGTAGAATTGGTGCCCAAAACTTTTTAAAATAATGTTTTAATTTTAGCATTATTCTTCTCCTTTACATTTTTCAATATTCTTTTTCATGATATTAATAACATCATTAATAACAGTTATCTGTTCCTTAGAAACCCCTTCAAACATAATCATTGTTTTTTCTTTCATAATTTTGATTGCCGCCTCAATAAATACCTCTCCAGTTTTTGTAATATTTAAAATATAATTACGTTTATCATTTTTATCTTGTGTTCTAGTTAAATAACCTAGTTTTTCAAGGCGCTGCAATCTCACTGATAAAGTTGCTTTAGTAATATTTAACTTCTTTGCTAAAGCATTTTGATTAATGTTTTGATGATTCTGCAACATAAATAATAACCTTGTTTGATCCGGTGATATATCAAACTTTTCTGTTTTTTCCATCATCATATAATGCATTGTTTTATTTAACCCTTGAAAATTATTAATTACTTCTTCAACATCATCAAAACTTATCTCTTCCATGATGTACCTCCTTTCATTAGTTAGATGACTAACTATTCCGTTAGTACACTAACCATTATAGTTAGTCTACTAACCATTGTCAACTATTTTATAATCAAGTAGCGAAAAATTTTAAATAATTTTCCTCTCTTACACCACTGTCCATACGGTTCCATATACGGCAGTTTAATTAAATTTCAATTTATATCTCAATAAATAATAATCCAAACAACTAACTAGTCTTTATGTGCTAGCCTTTCTTTTGCTACAGCACGCACAACACATGTTTTAGTTATCACGAATTAATAGCGTATGATATTTGTCTTGCTCTACCATGATTGACCCAAGTTTTCTAACACCATGACTAGGCTTTGGTATTTCAAACCTTTTAACAGGTTGTGGTTTGTAAAACCTTGTTTCGATTTGTCTTTTGATGTCTTTCTAGTTTTAATTAACATAATCTTTTATTTCATCATTGGCTACATTATCCACACGACTTGTACTTTTATAGACAAGTATCATATTTTTCTTAGATAAGACTTCCTCTAATAATTTAGACATAATTTGCATGCTCTTCTCCTTTTCACTTTCTAATGCCTAGATCCTAGTGTATATGTCCTTTGGCTCAAATACATTTCCGATGCACTATGCGATTCGTCGACAACTACGTTCACGAAGGACTTTCACCCTAAATGTATGACAAGTCGTCATACTTAAAAAGATGTCAAATTTGACATCTTAATCAACTAAATATTTTTCTAGTAATCTTACTACTTCAGCAATTAAATCATCACAAGTAGCACGATTAACTTTTTTATTTGTTTCCCGTAATCCTAGTAGTTCTCCACAAACCACTGATCCATGAAAATCTTCAAATTCTTTACACAAAGCTGCTACTTTTTCATTAACAAATTTTTTTTGTTTAACATCTGCTTCACCTTTACCATATTTAAGTCCTAAAGCCATAGCCCCACCAGTTAAAGTTCCGCAAATTTCTCTTGTCATCCCGACACCGCCACCAAAACCATAAGCAATAGTCATTGCCCTATCCATATCTAAATCAAATAAATCCACATATGCCCCAAGTACTGCCTGAGCGCAGTTATAACCTGAATGATGTAAAGCATATGCTTTTTTCACTCTTTCATCAATATTCATAATTTAGCCTCACTTTTATATAATTTAATTATAGTTTAGTGATAATTATAATCGATGTCAAGACATTAACAATTATGTATTCGTCTTGAATCTAACCCTTTAGAAAAAACTCACCATACAATAAATCATGATCAGAAAATGATGATTTTTTCAAACCACAATTCTTTAATTCAAAAAAATCTGCATAAAAAATATTATCAGGTGCTGCAAATTCGCAGAAAGTCTTGTATTTTTTATTCTCGTTGATACACTTTACCCCTTCCATTTTAAATTTATTGTTCATTTTAAATGAATTAAAATCACCAGCTAAGATGCTGTAACTGTTAAAATCAACATGCTTTTTTACATAATCCATTTGTTTAATACGATATTGATTATCCGCATAAGTCAAATGGGTATTATAAATATTAATTATCTGCTCATTAAAATAGAGCTTTGTTCTTGTAAGGATACGCGGTTCCCTTATTATGCTATTTGGTAATCGTTGAGCCATAACTTCTATTATAGAATATTTACTTAAGATTCCCAAACCATAGTAACCACTTAAAATCCACATGGTAGGATAAAAATAATAATAACAATATACACTAGAATTTGCCATGATTTTTAGCATGTCAAAATTGCCTGAACGTAAAGAATTCTTATCTACCTCTTGCAAACAAATAATATCAAGTTTTAAATCAATAATATCCTTATTAAAACTTTTTAAATCATTTTTCCCATAATTTAAGGATTTTATATTATATGTTCCTATCCCCAAGGTATTAGTCTTTAAATTTTGAATCTTTTTTTGATCAACAAATTTATAACAATACTCATTAGTTAAGATGCTATAATAATAACGACCTGATATTATCATCAATAATATCTTAATTATTAATTTAAACTGTTTATTCATTTATTTACCTCAATTATTTACTAATTTATTATTGGATAAATTAGTAATTTTAATACAATCAAAATATTTATCTAACTTTCAAAATTCTAATCTGATTCAACTAAAAATAAAAAAGATATAGACAGTTAATTTGCCTATATCTATCTTATTTGCCCATTCCCAAATATTTTATATTTTGTTGATGTCATTTCCTGCAGTCCAATTGGGCCACGTGCATGTAATTTTTGAGTACTAATTCCAACTTCAGCGCCAAATCCAAATTCTCCACCATCAGTAAAACGAGTTGAAGCATTATGATAAACACAGGCAGAATCTAAAGAATCCATAAAATATCTAGCTGTATCTTCATTATCAGTAATAATACTTTCAGAATGTTTGGTTGAATAATCATAGATATGCTCAATCGCTTCATTGATATCATTCACAACTTTAATATTACAAATATAATCATCATATTCAGTAGCATAATTCTTGGTTGTTGCCTTATTGCCTTCTAGATATTTTAAAACTATTTCATCACCAAATATCTTAATTTTATCAAACCTTGGTTTTAATAACGTTAAAAATTCATTTGCAACACCTTGATGAACTAAAATAGTTTCAATCGCATTACAAACTGAAGGACGAGAAATTTTAGCATTAACTGCAACTTCAACAGCCATTTCTAAATCAGCTTCTTGATCAATGTATAGATGACAAATTCCTGCACCAGTTTCAATTACTGGGACAGTTGCATTATTTACAACATGTTGAATCAACCCTGCTCCTCCCCGAGGAACGACAACATCTATATAATTATTGGCTGTGATAACTTCAGTAACAACACTACGATCTGTTTTCTCAATCAAATTAACAACATTTTCAGGTAAAATATTTGTGATTGCCTCTTTGATTACCCTTACTAGAGCAATATTAGAATTAATCGCTTCTTTTCCGCCTTTTAGAATACAAACATTATTTGTCTTTATACAAATAGCAGCTATGTCAACTGTAACATTAGGGCGAGATTCATAAATAGTAGCTACTGTTCCAATGGGAATACGAACTTGTTTAATGATTAAGCCATTTGGACGTTTTATCTCACGAACAACTTCACCAATGCAATCATGTAATCCAGCTACTTTTAAAACATCATTAGCAATACTTTCAATACGTGACCTAGTTAATAAAAGTCGATCAACCATTGCCTCACTGATTCCGTTTTCCTTGGCGCAAGCAACATCCTTCTTATTTTCGGCCACGATATAATCAATATTAGAAATCAAATTTTTACTAATAGCTTCTAAAGCTTTTATTTTGGTATCTTTATCAATATTTTGCATCTTTCGACAAGCTAGTTTAGCCTGTTTTAATTGTTCTTCTATCATTAATTTTTCACTCCTTCTACTAATACCAGGTTATTTGCGTGAACTACTTCATCATAATCTTTATAATGTAAAACATCCTCGATTTCACTAGTGTTCAATCCTTTAATCAATCTTATCTCATCACTTGAGTAATTTACCATTCCACGTGCTAACAGACTATCATTACCATCAACAATATCAATAATCTGCGAAATTAAAAAATTTCCTCTTACCTCAATAATTCCCTTAGGCAACAAACTTGAGTGGCATGTAACTAATGCTTTTTTAGCACCTTCATCAACAACGATTGTTCCTTTTGGCATACTTCGATACATAATCCAATGTTGTCTAGAATTAAGGAGTCTTCCAGGTTTACCATCAAAATAAGTACCCACATCTTTTCCTTCAATCAGATCAATCAAAACGTTTGGTTGGTTACCATTAACAATAGCCATATCACAGCCAAAGTCATTACAAACTTTAGCTGCTCTAATCTTAGTAATCATTCCTCCAGTTCCAACCTTGCTTGAAGCATCTTTTGCCATGCTTTCAATTTCTTTAGTAATCCCATCGACATTACGAATCAATCTTGCATTCTTATTCGTATGTGGATTATCATCATATAATCCATCAATATCACTGACTAGTACAACCATATCTGCATTAACAGCCGGTACTACCAGTGATGCTAATGTATCATTATCACCAACTTTAATTTCTTCGACCGCTAAAGTATCATTTTCATTAATAATTGGAACTACGTCATATTCAATCAATGCCTGCATTGCATTGTTAAAATTCATCAACCGCTTACGATCATCAAAATCATCATGATTTAATAAAATTTGTGCACATTTTAAATTAAATAAGCTAAATAAATCTTCATATATTTGCATTAATGAAGCCTGTCCAATAGCTGCCAGAGCTTGCTTTTGAGGAATAGTTTGCGGGCGACATTCAAGATTCATTACATGAACTCCAGCATTAATAGCACCACTGCTGACTAATGTAATACTTATCCCTTTACGCTTAATATATGCTATTTGTTGAATTAAATTTAAAATTTTCTCTTTATTAATATTCCCTTCATCATCGCATAATGATGATGAACCTATTTTAATAATTAGATTTTTAATATTGCTTAAATCTCGCATTCTAACTTCCCCCTGTAATTATTTTCTTAATTATACAAGGTTTATCTCATCTTCTCAACAAAAAAGTGTTTAAGCATAAATTACTCAAACACTTTATCTATCGATTTCAACTTCATAAATATATTTAAATTCACCATTGACCTTTAGCATAAATTTATTACAAGTATACTCGATTTCAAAAACGTGAATGCACTTGTTTGCTAATATAGCTGTTTCACCAGTTAGAGCAATTTTTAAAGTTCCATTTTTATTCTATATAACAATTTTTTCATAATCAATATTTTGACCAACTAAAATTAGATATTTTTTTATTATTTATTCAATCATTATCAATATGTGCATTTTCTCAAAAATAAAAATCAGTATATACTAAAACTTTTTTAGTATTGTTATTGTGATTCTTTAGCCACTTTTAATAGATTATCACTCTTAACCTCTAAATCATAATCAAAATTATAATTATCCAAATTAGCAGCAAAGATTTCTAACCCCATTTCAATCAAAAAATCATAATAATACATATCATCGTTGTATATTGAAGATAATTTGTGCTTTGATTAAATAATATATATGTTTTATTTTCACAAATTTATACATGTACTTTTAAAATTACCAGATCTCGATAATTAAAATGTAGAATTGCCAGCCATTGACAACTATCATAAGTAATATTTTTCTTTTCTTGTGTTGAAACCAAATTCAACCATCTAATAACTCCTCATAACTCAATTCTAAAGCTAACTCCTCATAACTCAATTCTAAAGCTTTTGCAAGTATTGGATATCGTGATAGCTTCCATTTGCTGATTATCTTGTCTGATACACATAATTTTTCTCCAAATTCTTTTTGTGTCAAACCTTTCTCTTTTCATAACTCCATCATGAAGGATCCGCATTTTTCATTATCTATATTGCTCATATCTTTCACTCCTTGAGCCTATACTACTATTAAAATTCTGATTATTCAATCAACCATCGGTAGAGTTTATATTTATGACAAAATTACTTATATATAAAACTAATCAGAATATTTAGCTTTTATTTTCTGATTAATTTCCAATTTTCAAAAATATGATCTTTTTTTATTACAGTGTTTCTAACAATTCCAATAATTTATCAGCATGCATAACTGCTTTTTCTTTCATTTCAGCCATTTTTTCAGTATCATTTCTATTTTGATAAGATACTCCGCCTGTATAGACATATCCAAAGTAATCCAATCCACACAAATTGCACATTGCCTTTATCGGCGGGAGGAAATCTTCAATAGGATATTTCTGTGCCCCTTCATAACTATACATAAATTCTGGAGCACCAGTCGTAAAAGAAGCAATCAATTTCTTTCCTTTCAATTTATCACCGGTTGAACCGTGGGAAAAGCCATGCTGAAATGTTTCTTCAAGCCAGCGACTTAGTAATGAAGGCATAGCATACCAGAAAATAGGAAATTGCAAAACAATTATATCTGCATTTAAAAGTTTTTCTTGCTCTGCTTCAACATCAATTTGAAAATCTGAATAAAGTTTGTCTAAATAGACAAATTCAGCCTGTGGTAATTTATTTTCAAGCCTTTCTAATATTGCCTTATTTGCAACAGAATTATTTAAGTCTGTGTGTCCAGATACTACTAATATATTTTGCATAAGTCATTACTCCTTTTATTTCATTTTTTTAACCCAATCAGATAATTCATCTGCACTAACATTTTCGTCAAATCTTTGCCCTTTCATCAAACGAGCACCCTTGCATGAATTTTCTAAATAATCGTTTGTTTTTCCCATTCCGCTCATTCCAGATGTCGCAAATGGAATAATTGTTTTATCCCTTAAATCGTATTGTTCAAGAAAAGTATTGATGATTGTAGGAGCAATATACCACCAGATAGGAAATCCTAAATAGATTATGTCATATTCTCCCATATCACTTATTTTTTCTTTAACGGCTGGTCTGAACGATTTATCGTTCATTTCTACTGATGAACGGCTTTTAGGATTTGTCCAATTCAAATCAGCACTTGTGTAAGGTTGTTCTGGTACGATTTCAAACAAATTCCCCTGCACAACTTCATTTAATCTTTCTGCTACTTTTTTGGTTACACCACTTGCACTAAAATACGCTACTAAAGATTTACTCATTTTTACACTACTCCTTTTCATATTCTACTTGTGTTAATATAAAATTATCTGTTCTGAAAAAGTCTGGTGCTGTTGCACTTACCTTTTGATGAGCAACACTTTGAATAACTTTGTCAAAATCTTGTTTACTTTCTACATCAATCGTCATAGTAACAACATCACTTAGACCAATCCACCCTGTACTTTTTTCTATGATAATTTCTTTGATTTCCGGAAGTTCATTTTTCATGCTTCTCATCAATTCCATTTCTTTTTGGATTTCACTGTCAGTTACTCCCTCTTTGATTGTTGCAATAAAAATATGTCTTATCATTTTTCATCTCTCCTTTTTATTTCTGCCCGACATGAAACATTTTGAAAAATTTATCAATATCCTCTGCATTTTCGTGGTTCATAAATACATTTTCACCCAAGTCCAATTCTTCAATTTTTTTCATTTCTTCATCTGATAGTGAAAAATCAAATATATTAAAGTTTTCTTCCATTCTATTTTTATGAGCCGACTTAGGAATAGCGATTATTCCATTCTGAATTAGAAAACGTAATGCTACTTGCCCGATTGTTTTATTATGCTGTTTTGCAATTTTCATTAAAACTTCATTCTCAAAAATACCTTGACTACCTCTGGCAAATGGTGCCCATGCTTCCAATTTTGTTCCATATCTCTCTAAAAACTTTTTATCATTTTTATGCTGTTGGAAAACATGAGTTTCTAATTGATTTACCATAGGCTTAATTTCACTGAAAGTTGCTAAATCCATAAATCTGTCGGGGTAAAAATTAGACACTCCTATTGCCCTTACTTTTCCTAATTTATATGCTTCCTCTAAGGCTTTCCATGTTCCGTAATAGTCATTGAACGCCTGATGAATAAGAACTAAATCAATGTATTCTATCTGTAATTTTTTCAAAGACTCATGAAGCGAAGCCTTTGCCTTTTCATATCCAGCATTTTCAATCCAAATCTTTGTTGTAATAAATAATTCTTCTCTAGGTACACCACATTTTATGATTGCATTACCAACACCTTCTTCATTGTAATATGCTTGTGCTGTATCAATCAGTCTATATCCAGTTTTAATTGCTTCCAAAACGCAACGCTCTGTTTCCTCATTGCTCATTGTGAATGTTCCATATCCAAGTGCAGGCATTTTTACGCCATTGCTTAAAGTGATAAACTCCATTTTTTTCAACTCCTTTTCATTTACTCATTCTGTAATTCATGCCGTAAAAAATCTATTTCCTGTAATTGATTTTCTTTTACATGAATTTCTTCAAGAATTTTTCTACGTTTTTCGCTTACTATCTGTATTCGTTTTTCTTTTGTTGAAGTGCCTAAATGTGAAAGTCTAATATATAATTCAATTTCTGCATTTGTGAACCCCAAATCATTAAGGATTGTATTGTATTTTTCACCCCTCATGTAAAGGTTCAATTTTCCACCCCTTTCAAAGAAAATAGATGCACCAAGATAGCGGGTTATCTTGTTACACCTATATTTTAAAGTTCATTCATTGATATGTCTAATGCTTATGCTGGATTAACAGAAATACAAATATTGAATTTCTATTTTAATTATGTTTATAGCGGTCTTTTATAAAACTGATAAAGGTATTTGTTGCCTTAGAATATGATTGACGGTCTTTCCATGCAAGTACAGAAGTTAATTCAAGTTTAGGTTCAAAAGGAATAAACTTCATGTCATCATAATAATTATCTAACTTCACACAGATAACTGCTCCTTTTTTCTCTTTGGCAACAATTACAGCATTATACAATAGATTATAATTTGCACATGATTCCATTTCTTTCGCAAAATCCCCTGACCAACTTGCCAACTCATGATGAACTGGCGTATCAAGGTGTATTGTTATAACCTTTGTGCCTACTAATTCGCCAGGGTAGATTACCTGTTTCTTAGAAAGGGGATTATCTTTATGAATGAGAACGCCCCATTGTTCTTTTGTCCTCATACGGATAAAATCATACTTTACGACATTCACTGGTTCTAATAACAAGCCCAAGTCTAAAGTACCTTGTTCCATACGTTCCTTAATATTTTCGTTGTTTCCGCTATATAACTCAAATTGTACGAAAGGGTATATGTTTTGAAAATCAGTGATAAGTTTTGCGATTTCTTGTGCACTTCTCATTTCTCCACAGCCAATTGCAATGTTTCCTGATAATACATCAGTATCTTGTTTTAATTCCGCCTGTGCCTTATCTGCCAAATTCACGATTTCCTGTGCTCTACGGCGAAATAATAAGCCGTCATTTGTTAAGTATATACTATGATTACTCCTTTGAAACAATTTGACACCCAATTCTTCCTCTAGCTGCATAAGCTGCCTTGAAAGCGTAGGCTGTGTGATATGAAGAAGTTGTGAAGCTCTTGTTATATTTTCTTCTCTTGCAACCATTAAAAAATAATTTAAAACTCTAATATCCATTTCCCCACCTGCTTTTTGTTTCATTATAGAATAATAAAAATACATTTACAACATTTCTCTTATACCTATATTCATTTGCAAGCAGGTAAATACAGGTTATTCCTTAATATCCTTTTGTTTAGGAAATTCCACATTCCCATTTTGAAATTATTTTATCACTAATCCTCAATTAATCAGTCAGTTGTTTTGAGATGATTTTTCTCTGTCATCATAAATATACTATTTCTCCAATATTTTCATTTTATACCACATGATTATAATTTTAACTCATTCTATAAAATAATAAACACTTCATAGCATACTAATAAAATAAAAAGTTAGCAGTTTGTCATGATCTTAATTATTTCTTTATCTGTTTCTTTCATTCCTTCTTTACCAAGACGAGCAACATTACGAATCGTATTCTCTACACCTTTAACAACGATTCCATCACCGTCTTTGAATTCTTGACCATCTAAATACATCTTATATCCAAGAATACCAGCATCCACACTAGCTGCAATTTTTGCCGCACAAGAAGATTTTGCACCATCACAAATAATTCCTGAAGTTATTGCTAGTGAATTTACAATTGTGTGAGCAATGCATTCATAATCAGCACCATATAAATAAGCAATTCCACATCCAGCTGCACATCCGGCACTAACAGCCCCACAATAAGCAGATAAACGACCAATTCCAGTTTTTTGATGAATCGTAATCAAATTTCCTAGTACTAAAGCACGGTATAACTTCTCATCATTAACATTTAGCTCTTTTGCATATTCAATGATTGGTAAAGAAACGGTCATTCCTTGATTGCCGCTTCCAGAGTTAATAACAACTGGCAATTCACACCCTGACATTCGTGCATCACTTCCTGCAGCGGCAAATGCCTTTGCACGAGTAATAATATCCTGTCCTGAATTTAATAAAACACTACCAATATTGGCGCCATAATTATTAGTTAATCCTTCTTTTGCAATGGCACTATTATAAGCAATTTGTCTTGAAATAATCTCTTTGACATCATTTAGATCAACAATATTGGCAAATTCCAAAATATCCTTAACGTTTAGGCTACAACGATCAATTACCATTTCATTATTACAAATTTTATTTTCTTTAGAGAATAAAACTCTATGATTTTTTTCAATTGATATAATATTAGTGTGTTGATCAACAATTCTGACCATGGCATAATTATCATCATCAAATAAAGTAATTTTAATATCTAAGATATGCTCCGTTTCTAATGGTCTTACTATAATACAATTATGCTCTAAATAATCTTTTATTTCCTTGATTTGATCTTTTTTTACATCAGCAATTACTTCCAATACCTTGTTCGCATTGCCAGCAATTATCCCTGCTGCTACTGCTGCTTCAATCCCTTTTAATCCGTTTGTATTAGGTACAATTACACTCTTAACATTTTTTATAATATTACCACTTATTTCAACTAGACAGCGTGTTGGAGTAGTTCCTAAAATATCACGGGCCTTACTAGCACAATAAGAAAGAGCAATTGGCTCTGTACACCCCATCGCCGGTACTAATTCCTCTTTTAAGATTTGTACATATGTCTGATATTTTATTTCATCAAGTGCCATTTTTATGCCTCCTTCTATTGTAATTATAATCTTATCGTCTTTTTTTACTTTTTACAATAAACGTTTATAAAAATTACTCGATTTTATAGTTGTATACATGTATTTATACATGTTACAATGTAGAAAATAATTAAAAGGAGATTAATAATTACAATGAACTTAATTATACCTGAAAACTACGATCCAGTTTTGGATCTTCGTCAAACCCAGGAAGCAATTAAATATATTCGTGATACTTTCCAAAAAGAGATTGGACGCGCTCTACATTTATCAAGAATATCTGCTCCGCTATTCGTTCAAAAAAGTAGTGGTTTAAATGATAACTTAAATGGTTTCGAATCACCTGTCTCATTTACTATTAATGAAATACCTGGAGAACAAATTGAAGTAGTTCATTCACTAGCTAAATGGAAAAGAATGGCACTTAAAAAATACGGTTTTAAAATGCATGAAGGTTTATATACAAATATGAATGCCATTAGAAAAGATGAAGAAGTTGATAATTTGCATTCTTATTACGTAGATCAATGGGATTGGGAAAAAGTGATCGCTAAAGAAGAACGTACTGAAGAAACTTTAAAACGTCATGTTAAAAAGATTTTTAAAGTAATCAAACATATGGAACATGAGGTATGGTATAAATATCCACATGCTGTAAACCGCCTTCCTGATAAAATTCATTTCTTTACATCTCAAGAATTAGAAGATCGTTACCCCGATTTAACTCCTAACGAAAGAGAAACAGCGATTTGTAAAGAATTAGGATGTGTTTTTGTAATGGGCGTAGGCTGTAAATTAAAAAGTGGAATTAAACATGATGGTCGGGCTCCTGACTATGATGATTGGAATTTAAATGGGGATATTTTATTCTGGTTTGAACCATTACAATGTGCATTAGAAATTTCTTCAATGGGAATTAGAGTCGATGAAGATACACTTGTAAAACAATTAAAAGCTGAAAATTGTTTAGATCGTCTTAAACTCCCTTATCATAGTCAAATCGTTAACAAAGAATTACCATACACAATTGGTGGTGGAATCGGGCAATCAAGACTATGTATGTTATTATTGAAAAAAGTTCATGTTGGAGAGGTTCAGGCAAGTATTTGGCCACAAGAAATGATTGATGAATGTACTAAACACAATATTAATTTACTATAAAAAACATTGGAAGATACTCCAATGTTTTTTAATTATGACGATAATAGTCACATAGGTATTCTTTTGCAGCAGCTTTACCAATTGATTTATCTACATCATTTCCAGTTAAATATATAATTGCATCATGCCATTCTTTCATACTATAATCATCAACATTTAAAGACAGAATTGCAGAATACAATACATCTTTACCAACATACCTTAAATCAGAAATAATCATACAATTTGTAATATTTCTTAATTGATCTAATAACTCTTCTTTTTCCACTTCTGTACCCCTCAATATCTTATTAAATATATATTATTTACCACATAACACGTATTATGTGGTAAACTACTATAAAAAATAAACACTGCAAAA